>Ga0214923_10000144_pt1 | contig 106612 bp, 103 predicted proteins | sample LL1510_MetaG_FD_177993 | JGI IMG/M metagenome (GOLD analysis project Ga0214923, IMG submission 177993) | Freshwater microbial communities from Lake Lanier, Atlanta, Georgia, United States - LL-1510 | ecosystem: Environmental > Aquatic > Freshwater > Lake | place: USA: Georgia | collected... | reverse complement strand
CAGGATCACCATCGTCTTTAGTCTCTAATGGCTTGATAGGAACAGGAAGCAGTAGTGGTTCATTAATAGGAAGCAATATTAATGGACTACAGTTGATGCTTAATTCTTCCTCTAACAATACAATCGGTTTTACTTATCCAGCTGGTTTCATTGGAATTTCAAGAAATAATAGCTCAACAATTTCTATTAGATTAAATAATATTACTCAGAATATTAATAGTGTCTCTAATAATAATGCTAATTCTAGTAATATAGCAATATTAGGTTTTATGAGCGGCTTGAGTAATTCATCATCTAGAGCTTCTTTTTATAGTATAGGAGAAAGTTTAGATTTAAGATTATTACAGCAATGTATTAATAAATTTTTATTAAGTATAGATAGAATATTAAATTATCAACCTATAGATTATGATGCTCTGACATATATTCAAGCTGTTGAAATTGCCGATGGTGATCATTTAGAGCCTTCTTTAAGACAAGCTATAGACAATTTTGTAATTGGATGTAAATCTGACGGTATTTGGTCTGCTATCGGGAGTTGCGCTATTTTTTGTGGAGCTAAAACACTTAATGGCTGTTTAATTCCATTAAAAGGACCAAGCCTTACAAATTTTAATTTTGTATCTTCTGACTATACTAGGAAAGGTAATTCATTAGGATTACAAGGTAATACTACTAATAAGTATATAAATACAAATAGACTAGCATCTATAGATAATCAAAATAATTTTTCTTTTGGAGTTTATATTAATTCATTGCCATCAATATTTAATGGTCAAGCCATTAGCAATGGAGGAGGTGGCGTGGCGGGTAGTTCTGCTATAACTCCATCATATTTCCCGGATGGGTCATTACTTGTATGGAATAGAAGTGTTACTCCTGATAACTTAGGAATCAAATCTCCTTTTGCTGGTTTTTATGGATCATCTAGAAATAATTCTACTAATTATATAGTTCGATCATTATCATCAGACACTATTATTACTAGAAACTCAGAAAGTATACCTAATAGTAATTGGAATATATTTTCTAGAGGTGATGTTCAATGGTTCGATGGGAAAATAGCATTTTATTTTGTTGGAGCTTATTTAACATTAAGCTTATTAGAATCAAGAATCAATAGTTTAATTAATACAATTAAAAATTTATAGAGTATTTAATCATGGCACTTAATTTTCCAAACAATCCGGTTTTAAATCAAACAGCTTCTGTGAATAATCGTTTATATAAATGGAACGGATCAGCATGGCAACTAGTTTCATATAGTTTGCCAATAGCTACTACTAGTAGCATTGGGGGAGTTCAAATTGGGGCCGGTTTGAATGTTAGTTCTAGTGGGGTAGTTAGTAATGTGGGCAGCATGTTATATTTATGGGCAAACTTTAGATAATAGGAGAAAAAAATGGCAACTAATCCGGTTTTTGCGGTTACTCCGCGTATAGGTTTTACTCAGGTAAGTACGGCTAACACTAATAGAGATGGCACCACGGGCACTTATGCTGATCTTATTGTGGGGGCCAGCACAGGAACCAGAATAGCAGAAATTGTAGTTCAAGCAACAGTTACTACTACTGCTGGTATGGTAAGATTATTTATTACAGATGGTTCTACTACCAGAATGTTCGATGAAGTAAGTATAGCAGCAGCTACTGTAGGAGCCAGTACCAAAGGTACCAGAGTAAGTACTACTTATAATAATCTTATATTGCCTAGTAATAACTGGAAAATTACTGCTAGCACCAACAATGCTGAAGCTATCAATGTATTTGCTTTAGGGGCAGACTTGTGAATAATGGTATATTTGTTCAAGATGTTTATGGGAAACCTGGATTTGATGCTGGATTACCAAGGGTATTAACTGGTTCACCCAACCCTCTGCCCATGCCCTATCATTATCCTGGTGGCGATTGGAAAATTGATTTAAATAATAAACTAGTCTTGGTTTATGATACTAGATACGGAACTAATACCAGCATAACTCTACAAGTTGGAGGAGGATCATATAATATAGTTATTGATTGGGGAGACGGAATTATTAATTCTTATTCTGGATCTTCTAATATTACATATACTTATAATAATCATGGAATTTATACTGTTCAAATTAGTGGTAGTTTAGTAGTTTTTGGTTCTAATTTTACTAATTCTAATAATAATAAAACAATTAAATTATTAAGTTTTGGCAATTTACCCTCTTTGACATCATTAAATTATGGTTTTAGTAATAGCTCTAATATTGGTCACCCAAATTTGATAGAAATACCTAAATCTATACCCACTACTATTACTAATTTAAATAGTTGTTTCGCTGGTTGTTTTTTTTTGAATGATCCTAAATTAAGCTCTTGGGATGTTAGTAATGTTACCAGTATGCAAGGTTTATTTAATGGAGCAGGTTCATTTAATCAAAATTTAAATAATTGGAATGTTAGTAATGTAACAGATATGAGCTATATGTTTCAGAGCACTGCTATGAACCAGCCATTGAATAATTGGAATACTTCTAAAGTTACTACTTTTAGAGGCATTTTTAATGGATCAGCATTTAATCAAAATATTAGTTCTTGGGATACTAGTAATGCTACGGATATGGGTAGTATGTTTAGCAACAATACTCCTTTTAATCAACCAATAGGATCTTGGAATACCATTAAAGCTACAGATATGAGTAGTATGTTTTTTTACAATACAGTTTTTAATCAAAATTTAAGTAATTGGAATGTTAGAAAAGTTACTAATTTTACTAGTATGTTTAACGGTGCTGGTAGCTTTAATAGTAGTTTAAGTGGTTGGGCTCTTGGCGCAGATACTGCTGGAGCAAATTGTTCAAGTATGTTTCAAAGCTCTGCATTTAATAATAACTCTATTTCCAGTTGGGATACATCTAAAGTTACTAATATGAGTAATATGTTTGCAAATATTACTTCTGCTAGTGGTTTTAATCAAGATATAGGATCTTGGAATACTAGTAGTGTTACTAATATGAGTTTAATGTTCTATAATAATACTCCTTTTAATAATGGTGGTAGTTCAAGTATAAATGGATGGAATACTAGTAATGTTACTACTATGACTTTAATGTTTTATAATACATATTTTAATCAACCCATAGGCAATTGGAATGTTAGTAAAGTAGCTGATATGAGTAGTATGTTTAGTGCAGCTCGTTTATTTGACCAAAATATAAGCAATTGGAATTTGGCTGGTCTTAATGCTAGTACTAGCCTAGATAATTTTATGTTAAATAAAACAGGAGGTTCAATAGTTGCATTATCAACAGCAAACTACGACGCATTATTAATAGGCTGGAACAATAATAAGTTAGCAGCAACTAACGGAGTAGCTAATTGGCGAACCGATTTACGACCAAATTTTGGCGGAGCAAAATATACCGCAGGCGGTGCCGCAGCAACAGCACGAGCAGCATTGGTTAGTTACGGGTGGACGATTACAGATGGTGGAAGCGTTTAATTTTTTATACGAAAGGAATTTTATGACAGCTCAAATTAACAAACCAGATTCAATCTCGTATTGGATTATTACTAATAATGGAAGTTATGCTGATGGAATTACTGGTCCTGATCAGGTAACTACTGTTGGTAATGGTTGGACTCTATATTATATTGGAAATGATTATAATGAATATGTTAGCAAATGTAATGAGGTTATGATCTCTCCTAGAATTAATAGTGAAAATGAACCAGTATTACCAGAACCAAGAGTTAGTGCTAGACAAGTAAGATTATGGCTAATTAATAGGGGAATTTCTTTAAGTTCTGTAGAGAGAGCTATTGATAGTATAGAAGATCCAATTTTAAGGGAAAAAACTAGAGTAGAGTGGGAATATGCTCCATATATTGAAAAAAGTCATCCTATGTTAGTTCCATTATCATTAGCTCTAGGATTGTCTGAAGAAGATTTAAATAATGCTTTTATAGAAGCTGTTGGTTTGTAGAGAGTATTTAAAAACTAATTTCGAGCAAAATATACCGTTAAAAGAATGGTGTATAAATATATTATCTTAAATTATTAAGGATAATATCAATGATCAAACCTGGCTGGAGATCAAGTGAGTTTTGGGTAACTGCTGTAAGCTTCTTATTTAGTGGTTTATATCTAGTAGGCTTACTAGATGACCATAATCAAAAAGAAGATTTAATAATGGAAGGCAGCAGAGGAGTTGAGGCTGTTATTTTAATTATTGGTCAATTAACAGTATTATATAAATATGTGAAGGGTCGTAGCGAACTTAAAAAAACTTGGTGGACTACTGCCTCTCCAGAAGAAAGAAAAGCTGCTAATCGTAGAAATATTAAAAGTAAGAAAAAAAGTAAACCCAAACCAAAAATAAAGGTTCAAAATAATGACAACAACCCTATCAGTAAATAATATAGAAACTTTAGTAGATAGTGCCAAAAAAACTTTGAAATCAGTCTCAATTGTTGCTATGCCAGAAGCATGGAAAGTTTTACAACTGGCTGTGGCAGAAGTTATACAAAGCATAGAAGATAATAGTCCTAATTTAAAGGGAGCTGACAAAAAAACATTGGCTATGACTATGATTAGCAATTTTTATGATCAAGTATTCACAATAATAAATTTTCCATTTGTTCCTAAATTTTTACAGCCTATTATACAAAAGAGCGTAAAGAGCTTGATGATGATTTTAGTTAGTGCTAGTATCGATTCTTTGGTTACTATTTTTAGAAATAGTGGCGTTTTTCTTAAGTCAGATACAGTAGTTCCAGAAGTTGATAACAATCCAAAAGTTTCAGACAAATAAGTGAGGAAAAAATGAATTTCAACGAAACGTTCCAAGAATTTAGTAGTAGAGTAACAACAACAGATTTGGCCCTATATGCGGGCGCCGGATTGGTATTGTGGGTATTATTCAAGGGCAAACTAAGCCCAGTACAAAAACTATTGGCTGGCTTGGTAGATAGTGTTAAAAATTTACTAGCTTCAAACAAGACTACTAGTCCTGTTGTTCCGGTTCCTGTTAATGCTAAAGAAAGTGTTGTTGATACTGATGATCTATTTTTTAAATTGGTGGCCAGTTGGAAACAAACACGAGATTTAGCAGTAGCCAGTAACTGTAGCGAAGCTGTCAAGGTTGCTGATCAAATGTTTCCATACCTAAGTCCCACTGTCTGCTCAAAGAAGGAAGCGTCATGAATAATAATTTAACTAAAGTTTTATTAGGGATCGGGGTTTTGTTGGTAATTTGGGGGTTGGTTGGAAATAAACTATCAACAGTTATTAATCCAAATAATCCTATTTCAGTAGATGTTATGGAACTATTACCACCAAATGATCCAGCTGTTAAAAAAGAAGCTGACGAGGTGGTAAGTTTGGTAAAATCTTACGGCGGCTCTAAAAGTGATTTTAAAAGATTGCGTGATCTTATGTTAGATTTGGGTCGCTTGGTCGAATTAGACGGTGAAGACGAAGTTGTAAAAAATACTGATGAAATTCGTCAGGCTAACAGTTTATCTGGTCCCATGTTAAGACTTGATATGAAAAACAAATATAAAGATCTTAAAAAAGAAAGTCAAGATGTTATAGTGGCAAGTATTGGGGATGATAATGTTACATTATCCAAAGAACTACGACCCAAAGCTGTAGATGGTTTTAATGCTTTAGCCTGGGCTTATAATGAGGGTAGCAAATAATGCCAAGAATGACATCTCAACAACTATACGAAAAATATAAAAATGGATTTGCGGGATGCGTGTATGAACCTCATGTGTTTGATCATTTCATGGAAAATGCTAAATATGCTTATTTTGCAGACGGAGCAAAAAAAATTAAAAATACCGGCAAAGGACAATTAAGCAGACCGTACCTTTCTTATTTAAAATTTGATAAAGGGGCTTTTAGTGAACGCCAGACTTTAGGTGACTGCACTAGCCACAGCACAAGGAACGCTTGTGATATTAGTAGGGCGGTAGAGATAGATATAAAAGGAGACCGTGAAGCATGGATAGCAAGAGGAGCAACAGAAGCCATATATGGAAATCGTGGGCATAGCGGAGAGGGATCTAGCTGTGCAAGAACTGTAGATTTTGTTACTAGAGTTGGTGGAATTATAGCTAGACAAAATTATCCGGGAGTTGCTGATTTTAGTAAGTATAATGGTAGCATGGGTGGCAATTGGGGAGGACGAGGATTACCAGATAAAGTTATAGATTTAGCCAATGACCATCAAATGAAAACTGCAAGTTTAATCAGAACCTTAGAAGAAGCACGAGATGCTTTGGCTAATGGCTATGGATTATCTGTTTGTAGTAATCAGGGTTTTAGTAGTGTAAGAGACAAAAAAGGATTTGCTAAACCACAAGGACAGTGGCTCCACGCGATGTGTTGGGGAAGTTGTGATGATACGGGTTCCGATTTAAGTTTTCTTGTATTGAATAGTTGGGGAAAAGGATGGAATAGTGGTGGCCATCCAGATTGGGGACAATTGCCAGATGGCTCATTTTTAATTCATAGTGATGTGGCAGAAAGAATGATAAAACAGGGCGGGGCATTCGCCATAAGTAATTTCGATGGTTTTCCTGTACAAAAACTACCAGACTACGGATTTGATACTTATCTATAATTCTTAAAATATTAATGGTGTATTATTATATAGAATAAATATACCATAAGGAATATTTTATGAATCTTAGAGAACGTCTAAAAGTTCGAGCTTTGGTTAATCTAGTAATTAGTGTTATTGAGAGACTAGTTAATTTAATTATTAAACTATCTCCTAAAAATAGCCCCGTCTCTCCACCCGTTGTTAAACCAGAAAAGAAAAGACCTCTTAAAAAGGTAGTTGATACTATTAATAATATAGTACCATTACCATGGAGAAAATAATATGAATAAATTATTATTTGGATTATTAGCAATATCTTTGTGGTTTTCTTCGACCGGTTATTATGGCTCCACAACCGCTCCTGTGACTCTTGCTGGAGCGATTATAAAAGCCAAGCATCCTCATGATGTACAGGTTAAATACAAGCGCAAAGACTGTCCTGTATGCAAAGGTAAGGGATGGTACATGAGCGGGGATAATATTAAAAAAATTGATTGTACATACTGTGAGCCAGAAAAAGGTCAAATGTCCCAAAACGTAGTTCCTGCTCCAAAAGCTCCCGGATCAGATTGTCCGAATGGCATATGTCCTATTAGAAAGAAATAGTCTAATGAATAATGATGAACTTAAAAAGTTAGCACTTAAAGTTTTATCAAAAACCACTTTACCTAAAAATGATAACTATAGTTTTGATCCATTAACTATTCTTATGATTATTAGTGTAATATTAACTCTTATACGTATTCTACAAGAATGTAATAAAAATAAACTTAGTAAAGATTGCTCAATGCAAGACAAATATTCATTATATGGTGAACAAGTTAAAGAATACAGCTTGCGTCAAGGGTGGTTTACAAAAATGAGAATAAAAAAAATACTACGTCGAGAAATGAAACCAGATGATTATAATAAATATTCATTATCCATAGTGAAGAGTTTATTAGATAACGGAGAAACCCTCACGGATGAAGATATTAAAACCCTAGTGGAGGCAGCCAATGTTTAGTTTATTAGTGTGGTGTGTATATGGTTTGTTTGTAGGTAGTATAGCTAAAAGCTTAGTGCCAGGAGAAGAAAATTTTGGTTTTATTAAAACGGTAGCTTTGGGGGTTGCTGGCTCATATGTTGGTGGCGCTTGTTTATATTTGCTGGGAAGCTATGAAGCATTATCTCCATGTGGAATTTTGATGGGAATAGTGGGAGGTGTTGTGTCTCTAATAGTTTATAATAAACTAATAGAAAAAAAATAAACCCAAATTCTTGACAATCTACGCCAGCTTCTTTACTAGAATACAGAAGTTTTATTCTTATTCAAAAGGATGCTAAAAATGATTACTGTTGCAAATATGGGTGATGCTTTAACTATTCTAATTAAAGATGATACTATTTTTTATCAGCTTAAAACAGATTTTCCAGATATTTTAGCTGATCTTACCACATTTAAAACCAATCCTAATTGTAGTTGTAGAGGTAGGGTTTTCAAATACTTTACCGAAAAGCTAGAACAAACCCCTGGCCTGTTAGATAAATATATCAAGGATACAGCAGTACTACAAGCCGAATTAAATAAAATTAATATAGACCGAGCAGCGAACAACTATTCTGGTAGGATTATTATTATAGACAAAACAGAACAAGCTTGGTCACAGTTTGCCAGTACATTATTTAATAAAGCCTTTAGAGGTTTTACAGTAGTGGAAAGAGAAAATAGCATAGCTATATATTTTGTATGATTTTATTATATTTTTTATGTTTATCTTTAGGTGTTTGTTATGCATGGAGCGACACAGAGGTTAGTGTCCCATTCAGAAATTATATAGCAAAATTTCCTATACTTAGCAAACCTCTGTTGTGTCATGAATGTAGTAGTTTTTGGATAAGCCTACTGCTTACTTGTTTTATTAATCCGTTCGAGGATATTACCTTTCCTGTGGTTTCTAATATTCTTAGTGCTTTTTGTGGATTTTTTATCAATCTATATTTTGTTCGTAAGCATATTATTCCGTTTCGTGATTAAAAAAGTTTCTTGACACACGACCACGATCTAGGTACAATAGATCATCTTAGGAAAACGGATTGCATCTAATGAGACCATCGTGGGTTAATTATTTTTTAGGTTTGGCTAAGGTAGTGTCTCAGCGTAGTCACGACATACATACCAAACACGGATGCGTCATTACCGATCAAAATCATAGAATACTAGGAGTAGGATATAATGGGTTCCCACGAGGTCTGGATGATGAAAATTTACCAACAAATAGACCAGATAAATATCATTGGATAATACACTCAGAAATCAATGCTCTAGCTAATTGTGTTGTTAGACCCGCTAATGGTATAGCTTATGTAACTGGACAATGTTGTAATAATTGTATTATGAGCTTATGGCAAGAAGGCGTATCAACAGTATATATGATCGATGATCATGGTACACATTTATTTGATGAAGAAGCTAAAAAAAGATTTGATGTTTTTGTTGAGATGAGCGGAATAAAAATCATAAAAACTACACCAAATTTTGATTGGCTGAAACAACTGGCTGGTGTACTATGATTCATCTAGTATTTTATGTTTTGATGATAATATATTTTATCAGAATGTGTATTGCAACTAATTTTAATTATGTCGGTCAAGAATTTGTATCGGTTATATTTGTGGGTCTTATAGCCATTTTGACAAAAATAAAGAGGTAGAATTATGATATTTGATGAACAAATTAGTCGCAAGCCAGATAACTATCCTTGGACCCAAGAATTCATAGAGGCTATGCACAATGGCTTTTGGACACACAGAGAATTTAATTTTAGTAGCGATATTCAAGATTTTCGCGTGAATCTTTCCGAACAGGAACAGCAAATTGTTACCAGAGCCCTTTCTACTATCGGTCAACTAGAAATTAGCGTTAAAAAGTTTTGGGCCAAACTAGGAGATAATTTGCCCCATCCTAGTCTTAATGATATGGGGTACGTTATGGCCAATGTTGAGGTTGTTCACGGCGATGCTTATGAGAGACTTCTGGAGGTACTAGGAATAGATGACACTTTTGACAATATATTAGAATTAGATATTATTAAAGGTCGTGTGAACTATCTTAGAAAACACTTACATAAATTTCACGATAATAATAAAAAGCAATTTATTTATTCATTAATACTATTTACATTATTTGTAGAAAATATAGCTTTATTTTCTCAGTTTTATACTATTAGTTTTTTTGGTCGGTATAAAAATGTGCTTAAAGATACAAATAAACAAGTAGAATATACATCACGTGAAGAAAATTTACATGCAATGATAGGTATAAAAATTATTAATACCATTAAACAAGAATATCCAGAATTATTTGATAATGAATTACAAGCCAAAATCGAACACGAAGCCAGAGATGCTGTTAAATATGAATGCCAGATTATAGAATGGATCGTAAATGGTTATGATCATGAAAAATTAAATTCACCATTATTGAAAGAATTTATTAAGAACAGAATGAATGAATCTTTAATGAAAATAGGTTATAATCCTATATTTGAGGCTGATCAAAATACTATCTCTAAAACATCCTGGTTTGATGAACAGGTATTAGGAAATAACATGACAGACTTCTTTCACAGCCGTCCTGTCGAATATGCAAAATGTTCTCAAAGCTTCGACGTGGATGATTTATTTAACTGATATTCTTAATAATCATATCAGAGACATAAAGGAAAAGTATGACAAATAAAAAGTATTATTGGCTTAATTCTCATAGTCGCATATTCTTGGAAAGAGGATATCTCAAAGAAGGCATAACTCCAGAAGTTAGAATACGTCAAATAGCAGAAACAGCCCAAGCTATTCTAAATATAGATGGTTTTGCAGATAAGTTTGAAGATTATATGTCCAGAGGATTCTATTCTTTGGCCACTCCTGTTTGGACAAACTTTGGCAACGATAGAGGGCTACCCGTCTCTTGCTTTAATTCTTATATTCCGGATACTATGGACGATATTTTAAATAAAGTCGCTGAGGTTGGAATGATGAGTAAACTGGGTGGCGGTACTAGCGGTTACTTTGGTGACCTCAGACCACGCGGTGCAAAAATAAGTGTTGGTGGAGAAAGCAGTGGCCCGGTTCACTTTATGGAATTATTCGATAAGGTTGCGGAAGTAGTTTCTCAGGGTTCTGCTAGAAGAGGATCATTTGCTGCTTATTTACCAGTGGAGCATCCAGACGTAGAGGAATTCTTACAAATAAGATCAGAAGGACATCCTATTCAAAATATGAGTATAGGAGTTACTATATCTGACGATTGGATGAAAGATATGGTATCTGGCGATAAAGATAAAAGAAAAATTTGGGCAAAAATTATTCAAAAAAGATTCCAAACTGGATATCCATACATTATGTTTAGTGATAATGTAAATAATAATGCTCCTCAAGCATATAAAGATAAAAGACTCAAAATAAAAAGTAGTAATTTGTGTGTTACAGGAGATCAGAGAGTTGTTTCTAATTTTGGTCTATTAACAGCTAAGGAATTGCATGATATTGGAGATAAGCTTATGTTATTTGATAATAATAAACAAGTAAATGCTTCTCCTATGCAATTAATTGAAAAAAATGCAGATGTTTACAGAATTACTCTTGATAACGGAATGACTCATACTATAACTAAGTATCATAAAGTTTGTATTTTTGATTACTCGGAGCGGAGTGTTTCAACTAATAAATGGACAGTACGCACAAAAAATATAGAATGTGAAAATCTAAAAATAGGAGATAAGGTAGCTATACAAACAAATAGGGGTATTTTTGGCACTAAAAATATGCGCCGAGAAGCCTTTTTATTAGGTTTGTATCAAGCTGATGGTACACAATACAAAGACCAAATTATGATAGATCTTTGGGAAAAAGATTTTGATTTATTAGAAACAGTTCAGTCATACCACGACTATGTATGTAAAAAATACACAACACAATACTCTGCTAAAAATAATAGATTATATGATAATGCAAAATTTAATACTTGTGTTGTAAATCAAAGTAAAATTCAAAAAAAACGACTATGTAGTAAAGCTCTAAAGAAAAGCCTAAATTTTCAAAAGGGTTCTGTTCCTAGCTGGATATGGGAATCTAATGAAAAAACACAATGGGAATATATAAAAGGATTATATTACTCAGATGGTACAGCTTTTAACGCCCAATCCCTTGGAAAACCTATATCAATATCATTAGCTAATATTAACAAAGAATTTTTGCAGCAAATACAGTTATTATTAGCAAATTTAGGTATGCAATCTTCGATTAGAATATTAAGAAAAGCAGGAAAACAATATTTACCTGATGGTAAAGGAGGTTATAAATTTTATAATACTAAAGATTGTTGGAGATTAATTATTGGTAATAAAAATGATGCTATTATATTTAATAAACATACTGGGTTTTTAGATAGAAAAGGAATTGTGCTAGAAAATAGACAATATCGTAATAATACTAAGAAATTCTATAAAATAGTAAATATAGAATATGTCGGCAAAGAAGATGTTTATTGTTGTAAAGTAGATAGTCCTGAGCATTTATGGATTTGTAATGGGATAATCACACACAACTGTTCAGAGATCACGCTCAATTCTGACGAAAATAATAGTTTTGTTTGTGTACTATCTTCTCTGAATTTATTGCACTGGGACGAGATTAAGGAAACAGATGCTATAGAAACATTGATTTATTTTCTAGATGCTGTGAATGAGGAGTTTATTCGCAAAACTCATAATAGTAAATTTATGTCAGCCGCTCATAACTTTGCCAAGAATCAACGAGCATTAGGCATGGGTGTACTAGGGTGGCACTCTCTGCTACAATCCAAGATGATATCTTTTGAATCCATGATGGCTAAAAGCTTAAATGTCGAAATATGGAAAACTATAAAATCACGAGCAGATAAAGCATCAATAGATCTAGCTAAATTATTGGGTGAACCAGAATTATTAAAAGGTTATCATAGACGTAATATCACCACTCTTGCAGTTGCTCCAACAACCAGTAGTTCATTTATATTGGGCCAAGTTAGTCCTAGTATAGAACCACTTAATAGTAACTATTTTGTTAAAAAATTAGCTAAAGGTAGTTTCACATATAAAAATCCATATCTCAAAAAGATATTAAAAGACAAAAATCATGATACCGAACAAGTTTGGAAAGATATATTAGTCAGAGGAGGAAGCGTACAACATTTAGAATGCTTAACACAGGAAGAAAAAGATGTATTCAAAACCTTTGGTGAGATTAGTCAGAAAGAAATTGTTATTCAAAATATTCAAAGACAAAAATATATAGATCAGGCCGTTTCTCTTAATATGATGATTCCACCGAATTGTCCAGCAAAAGATGTTAGCGACTTATTAATATACGGATGGGAGAATGGGATAAAGACATTTTATTACCAAAGAAGCTCAAATCCAGCTCAAGAGTTGGCACGAAGTATTTTAACCTGTAGCAGTTGTGAGTCTTAGTCATTTTTAAAAAGGATTATATATGGGAAATGTATTTGATGATCAAATAAGATTTATGGTGGCTTGCGATCAAACAGTGTGTGAGTGGAACGCACCCCAATTAGAAATGTATCATAATCTAATTAAAGAAGAAACTCAAGAGCTTCAAGAAGCTTTCGATAATAATGATAGAGTAGAAATTTTGGATGCTTTAATAGATATCTTAGTTGTTACTGCTGGTGCTATTAACAGTATGGGGGCTAACGGAGAAGCTGCATGGGATGAAGTTATGAAAACAAACTTTGCAAAAATTGATCCAGAAACTGGCAAGGTTAAAAAACGAGCAGATGGAAAAGTTTTGAAACCAGATAACTGGAAATCTCCAAATCTGAAACCTTATGTTATATAGAGTATGGTGTATATATCAATGTATAATTGGTATACATAACTCTATAAGCAAAGGGTAACAATTGAGAAAAAATAATAAAAAGAAGAAGGTTATAGATGCTACAAAAGAATTACAAGCTCCTCAATTATACAGAAATCAATTAAAACCCAGAAGTGAAAATCAAAAAGAATATATCAGAACAGTAGCCGAAAACACCATAACATTTTGTCAAGGTGTTGCAGGATCAGGGAAAAGTCACATAGCTATCGGCATGGCACTAGAGTATTTATTAGATAATAAAGTTAAGAAAATTATTATTACTAGACCAGTAGTAGAGTCCGGTGAAAAAATAGGATATTTACCAGGACCACAACCGCTGGATGCAAAAATACTAACTCCATCTGGATGGGTATTAATGGGAGATATCAAACTCGGAGATATGGTAATTGGTCGAGACGGACTACCTACTAAAGTAGTAGGAGTTTTTCCAAAAGGCATAAAGCAAGTATACAGGATCACCACCACAGACGGTAGAAGCACAGAATGTTGTGAAGATCATCTGTGGTTTACTCAAACAGCCTCTGATAAAAAAAGAAATAAGAAAGGATCCGTCAAAACAACAAAAGAAATATCCTTGTCTTTATTAAACAATAAAAATAAAATTAATCATTTTTTACCAAGAAATGAACCGGTGCAGTTTATTCAACAAAAATTACCTATGGCTCCGTATTCTCTAGGGGTTCTTTTGGGAGATGGTAGCCTATCTAATAGTATTACTTTCTCTAATACAGACAATGAGCTGATAGAGAAGGTTAATACAGAGATGTCCCTTATAGGATGTTATTGTGTCAAACAGTCGCCAAATAGGATATCCTATAATATTAGATCCAATCTATATAATAAAAAAACAGCCAAAGGGGTTTGTGTAATAAATACACATACTGGCGATATTGCTAAGTATAGCTCCGTAGGAGTGGCTTCTCAAAACCTAGCAATAAATAATAATACTTTACAAGCTAGATGTAGAAGATCGTCTTGTGTAGAAGGTCTTCAGTATTCTTTTGAAAACACCAATAAAAAATATACTAATCCGGCCAAAGAAATTATATATAATCTTGGTATTCTAGGTAAGAGAGCTATACATAAATCTATTCCAAACATCTATAAATATTCATCGATTACAGATAGATTAGAGTTACTTAGAGGACTCATGGATACAGATGGTAGCGTTAAAGAGAAGACCGGAGAGGCTTCTTTCTGTACTACATCCAAACAATTGGCTCAAGATGTGATAGAATTAGTACAATCTCTTGGAGGTAGAGCCAAATTGAGATCTATAAATCGTAGAGGTAGGACATCCGTACTTAAAAAAACAAATAGAATAATAACAGCTAGACATATTAGTTATGAATTCACGATTACTTTGCCCAATGATATGAATCCATTTTATATATCTAGAAAGGCTAATAAATATAAAAATAATTTTATGCATGGTATCGGTATTTGTGATATAGTTGAGACAGTAGCCAAACCTGTACAGTGTATTAGAGTCGAACATCCAGAACACTTATATATTACTGATAATTATATTGTAACTCATAATACAGCAGAAGAAAAATTACACCCATACCTATTACCATTATTAGATGAAATTAATCATTTTATCTCTATGGCTGAATACACATCATTAAAGACAAATAACAGAATTGAAATTGTTCCTTTAGGTTTAATGAGAGGTCGTAATTTTCATAATGCTTTTATCGTTGCTGATGAATGTCAGAATGCATCTTATGATCAACTAAAAATGTTACTAACAAGAATAGGCAATAATAGTAAAATGATATTAACAGGAGATACTAGCCAATCGGATTTGCATAGACATATGCAAGGAGGTTTCTATAATATGATAGAAGCTCTTCATGGTATCGATGGCATAGGATTGGCTGTACTAAATAATAGCGATATTGTTAGAAATCCTATTATAGGTAAAATTATTAGCAGGTTAGATTCTTACGAAAATGAAACAGGAAAACAATAGATGCTTAGTTCTAAACGCTGATTATTCTCCATTAGGTATAATAGATTGGAGAAGAGCAGTTGTTTGGAGTTTAAAGTATGAAAATGGATCTCATAGAGATATAGAAGTTATGGATTTCTATAAAGACGATTATATTATTGGAACAAATAATAAGAGATACCCAATTCCTTGTGTTATGAGAACTTGTAAATATTTCAAACTCAATTTTCAACGTGTAAATTTTTCTCGTAAAAATATTTTTATTAGAGATAATTATACCTGTCAATATTGCGGTATTAAAAAAGACATTAGTAAATTAACATATGATCATGTTATACCAAAATCTAAATGGAATTTTAATATATCATCACCAACTTGTTGGACTAATATAGTAACTGCATGTGTAGACTGTAATAGAAAAAAGGACAATAAGACGCCAAAGCAAGCTAATATGCCCTTATTAAGTATCCCAGTGTGTCCACAAAAAAATCTTAAATACTTGCCTGTGTCCTATCACCTATCTACTATAAGACATGACATTCCACAAGAATGGTTAATGTATATACCACCATCATATTTCGGATAATGCTATGCAAATAAACAGGGATCAATTCAATATACAGCATCAAACTAGCTTTGAAACTAAGCTTTATACTATATCTGGTAAAGAAGAATTTATAGATGACTTATCCTATCCCAGAGTTAATATAGAGAACAGCCTAGTATTCGCAAAATGTACTAAAAATAAAAAAGGTAAAGCCTTTAATAGTCCTCTACAATATAGATTTTATATTAAAACAGATCCGAATAAAAATATCATCAATCCTATTGATACTAATCCTGTTAGAGACAAAAACCAAAACTCTTTTTTGAATAAGATTTGTAAAAGTGAAGAAGTATTCACAGAAGTATCTGAATATGTTTTTAATCAGTATATAGAGTTTCTTAGAACAAAGAGTACTAAATATTTGCAGAATGCACAAAGAGAACTAAAGTAATTATATGCCTACGTATACTTTTTTTTGTGAAAAATGCGAAAAGGTATTTGAGTTGGTTTGTTCTATTAGAGAATATACCGACAAGCCTGTTTGTGAGTTTTGTAAGTCTAAAAATGTTATAAGGAGATATATTGAGGATCTATCTACTTTGAATACCTCTATTAAAAAGAATGATAGTGAATTAAAAACTCTTGGGGATTTGGCTAATAGGAATAGAGATCGATTGTCTGATGATGAAAAGATACATCTTTATAATCGTCATAATGAATATAAAGAAGAAACCCCGAAAACAGAACTCCCAAAAAATATGACCAGAATGAAAAAAACCAAAGGAACCAAATGGGTATAGGATATGGACAATTCAGAATTGCAATACAAAGAAATTTTTGAAGGTCATCAAAAAAAAATAGATTGTACTCATGAGCTTATATTTAATATAACCGCAAATATTTTAAAACAAAATGATGATGGCATAGATATAAGTAGCGAAGGATTATGCGCCAAAAATTATCATATACCAATTAAAGATGGTATGGATTATAAACCATTTCTGGATGCATTTTTTCTGTTCTTAGAAAATTGTTTGGCAAATTCTGCGGAACATGCTTTTGAAAAATCAAATAATGGAATTAACAATGACAAATAATATAAATAATTTTACAACAAACGCAGTCGATAAAGAATCCAACTCCATATCATATTATACTATAATGGGATCTCAGGACTTTTTAGATGAAAATGAACAACCTCGATGCACAAATGAAACATCTAAAAATATTTTTGCTATAAAAACTATTAGAGATGATGGGTCAATTAAATATACTATTAAATTAGATAATAGGGGCAAAATGTATAATCCTTTGTCTATTTATGGTGAAAGCCAAGCTAGTTCTTTTTTGGATAGGGTGTGTAGATCGAATAATAAATACAAAGAAGTAAATCAAAAAAGTTTTGAGATGTATCTTTATTTTTTAAAAACCAAGAATATAGCTTGGTTACATAATGCAGAAAGGGTTCAATAAAATGGCAAAAATTAGCAAAGCAAATTTATATGCTATACTGTGGCTTGATAGTCAAAATAAAACCACTAATGAAATAGCTAAAGAATTATCCATCTCTGAACCTCAAATACTAAAAGCCTTGGAGAAACATAAAAAAACTACCGAGGCTACGACTACTACTAATAATGTTAATACAGCTAAAGCTCCTGTCAGTAGATCTCAAAGTCTTATGATTAGAGAAACGGCTGGAAAAAAGATAAATTCTGTAGCAATTATGACTGGCGAAGCATCTATGGCTAATGATGCCTTAAAGAATCAAGCACAACCAAAAACAAAGAATACTGATAAATATATCTTTAGACCAAAGAACTAATGTACATATCCAAATACTCTAACGACAAAAAAGTATCTGCGGCTCAATATATTACTGAACTAATATGCGAAAATAAAGCTAAAAAAGATAAATGCGATTTACATTTTAGATTTTGGACCAACAAGAAATGGAGTATGTACTATCGCAATCAGATAGCATCTGCTCATAAGCTATTAGCAAAATATGATCCTAAAGCTATTATAGGAGCAATAAGAGATGTCGAGGCTAGTAAAATCTATTCTTTGCGAGCGCCCCACCTGATTCCTATAATAGAAAAACACGAGGATATCATCAGCAAACAGAATACAAAGATTACTATAGAGATTAATAGAGAACAAAAAATATCTGGAAGACAAAGCTTTCAAAACAACAAAAAGAATAATATTATATCTAAATTAAAGGACCTTGACAATGGCAATTAAAGAAGATGTGAAAAAAAATTTTGGTGATAACATTTTAATCACAGCAAATGCTGTTATTGATAAAAAGCTTATTACCATCCCAGTAAGTCCTTCAATAGATGTAGTATTAAATGGAGGCATACCAGAAGGAAGTTTTGTAATTCTTACAGGACATCCCAAATGCGGAAAAACAACAACATCGCTAGATTTCTGTGCAACCGCACAAAAAGAACAATACGCTCATGGATCTTTCAAAAAGGGTAGAGAAGTGTACTACCTGAACATCGAAGGTAGATTGAAAAAAAGAGACTTAGAAGGAATACCAGGATTAGATTTAGAAAGATTTAATATTATAGGTTCTCAAGAAGGAAAGATCTTGCATGCAGAAGAATATTTGCAAATAGCAGAAAGAATTATAAATGAGGTTCCAGGATCTATTCTAATTATAGATTCGTATTCTGCCCTTTGTACAGAAGCCGAGATAACGAGCGATATGAATAAAATGCAGAGAGCAGACGGAGCCAAACTTCTTGCTAAATTTTGCCGAAAAGTGGCGAATGTTATTCCTGTAAATAAAAATATTGTTATAGGTATTACTCACTTGATGGGTAATCCTGGCATGGGTCATAGTGAATGGAAAGAAAAGAGCGGTCAGGCTATTGCTTATCAAACGGATATCAAACTCAAAGCAAATTATTTTAGTCCATGGAACCTAACAACCGATAGTCCCCAAATAGGACAAGAAGTCCATTGGCAAGTTGTATGTTCAGCACTGGGTGCTCCGGGAGGTAAAATAACATCATATTTGAGATATGGTTCTGGAATAGACAAACAAATGGAATTATTGAACCTGTCTGTAGATTTGGGGCTTGTGTCCAAAGGCGGAGCATGGTATACTATGTCATCTGTCAGTGATAAGCCAAAATTTCAGGGCCTAGAAAAGGCTAGACAATATTTAGTAGAACATCCAGAGGTTTATGAAGATTTATGGTCAAAAGTTAAGGAAACTATGGGCATCACATGCAAGTGAAGGATTTGGATGGTAATTCTTATAACTGGCAATTAATTGGTACCATCGCTAATGGTAGTTTGCATAATAAGTCTTCGTTGCATTTAGAAGCTAGAAATTTAATTAAATCATGCTTCCCAACATTGCAATTATTAGAAGAAGTTCCTATTATGGTAAGGAGATCAGAAACTTTATATTTGGATTTCTATTTGCCATTAATTAAAAGATGTATAGAGGTTCATGGAGAACAACACTATAAATTTAATAGATTCTTCCACCATACAACTCTAGGATTTATAAATCACAAAAAAAGAGATCAAGATAAAAAAGAATGGTGTCTTATTAACGATATAGAACATATAGAGCTACCGTTTGATAAAATAGATGAATGGCCAAGTAGGATTAAAAATGAATACTAAAGATCAAGTTACTGAATGGGATAAAGTATTGGATGAATATGAGCGAAGTATAGGATTAGGCACATATAAGAATGATGCTTTACCAGAGGCTGAATTAAATCAATATTTTCAAATGACAAGAGATGAACTAGAAAAAACAACACCAGAAGTTTGTGGTGAAATAGCATATAGATTAAGTCAATTTGCTTTTCATATTCAAAGATCTCTTAATAGAGAATTAGCCAGACTAAATTGGGCCGATGAAACAATAAAAGAGACTATAGCCGATGATATTAATAACTATAAAGGTTATGGGTATATAGAGAAATCTTATCAAGCAATTAAGAATAATGATAAAGCCATATCTTTGAATAAGATAAAAAAATACGCGAAACAACGTAGTGACAGATTACAGTATTTAGCGAATAATATAAAACATTTGTCCGATATTATGTTATCTATACAAAAGTCTAAGGTGAAACATGGATCTTAATGAGTTAACAAAAAACCCACAGCAAATACAACAACTTATAAGCCTATTGCAGTCTTTGTTACCAGAACAAGATAAGCAGCAGACAGGTTCGGTATCTACACAGAATAATACAGAGTTTAAGGTGTCCCCTCAAAAACAGGAAACGCCTAACAACTCACATACTCAACCAACAAGAGTTAATAAATTTCTATCTATGCCAGAAATGAATATGCATAAAGAAGATGTATCAATAGATAAAAGCCTATTGAAGCATCCGCCAGTGGCTAGAACAAGAGAATTTGAGCCTGTGGAAGTTATGTGTAGAGTCTGTGGTAAAAAAGAAAAAATTAGTCCAAGTTTGGTAGAATCAGCAACTCGATACAAATGTAATAGGTGCGCAGCTTCGGCTGGTTAATAATATGATTTTGTGTGATACTTCGGCAGAAAGAGCGGTTTTAAGTGGATTGTTACAGTTCGGTGAAGATGTTTATCTTGACATTAGCGATATTGTACAGGATTCAACATTTACTGTTGATAGTAACCAAATGATTTTTAGGTGTTGTAAAGACTTAATAGAAAAAGATCAAAATATTAAGTCTATAGATATAGCATCTATATATTCTAAGGCGCAAGAACTAGGCGTATCCCATATCTTATCTCAAAAAGAGGAAACACAGCATTTAAAAGCTATCAAGGACTTTCCTGTTCTAAAAGAGAATATTAGAAAATTTGCAGTTAAGATTCGCAAGCTAGAAATAGCTAGATCTTTACATAAAGCCCTTGGAGATACTCAAGAAAAGCTTTTAGATATTAATGGCTCTGAGAGTATTTCTTCTATTCTAGGTATAGCAGAAGATACTGTGCTCAATTTTGGTTCGTCATTAAATAACGATAAAGACAATAATCCTATTCCAATATCAGATGGTATTGATGACTATATAGACTATTTACAAAGCAATCCTGTTGATCAAGTGGGTATTTCAACCGGCTTACCTGTTTATGATCAAGCAATTGGCGGAGGATTAAGAAAAGGCACCATCAATGTTATTGGTGCTAGACCAAAGGTTGGTAAAACATTACTATCTGATAATATCGGGCTACACATCGCCAAACAGAATATTCCGGTATTGAATATGGATACAGAAATGAATAAAGAAGACCATATACATAGACTATTAGCTATGTCTACCGAAATAGAAATTAATAAAATTGAGAGCGGAAAATTTGCTGAGTCGCCTGTAAATAGCGCCAAAATTAAAGAAGCGGTATCGGTGCTAAAAAATGCACCATTATTTCATAAATCTATTGCAGGAAAACCATTTGATGAACAATTAGCTATAATGCGTAGATGGTTAGTCAAAGATGTTGGTTTGAATGATGACGGTACAGCAAAAGATTGCGTTATTATATATGATTATCTCAAGCTTATGGATTCTAATGGGTTATCTCAAGACTTAAAAGAATATCAAATTCTAGGCTTCATGATGACAGCTTTGCATAATTTTGCCGTTAAATACAAGGTGCCTATTTTAGCTTTTATTCAGTTGAACCGCGACGGTATCACTAAAGAAAGCACCGATTCAGCTAGTGGATCAGATAGAATTATTTGGTTGTGTAGTAATTTTTCTATCTTCAAAAGAAAATCAGATGAAGAAATTGCGGAAGATGGTGGAAAGTCCGGTAATAGAAAGCTTATTCCTGTTATTAGTAGACATGGAGGAGGATTAGACGATAATGACTATATAAATTGTCATATGAAGGGTTGGTGTGCTAAGATCGTAGAAGGTAAAACAAAATTAGAAGTAATGCACAACAATAAGACTAATGAGGCTGGGTTTATAATCAATGATAACCATGAAGAACAAACAGAAAACATACCGTTCGTATGATCAAGCAAAACTGAAATATATATCAGATATGCTTTGTAATGATATTGATGGTTTATTGAATATACTAGGTATCGAGTCATATAAAAATCTTGGTAAGCTAATAGCCATGAGTTGTCCTATACATGGTGGAGATAATGAGACAGCCCTAAATATTTATTATCAAGGAGATCATTATAGAGGTAATTGGAAATGTAGAACCCATCAATGTGAAGAAGTCTTCAAGGGCTCTATTATAGGTTTTATACGTGGCTGTTTGTCTCATAATTCTTATGGGTGGAATAAGGAAGGCGATCAGATGTGCTCATTTCAAGAGGCTCTAGATTTCGCTTTATCTTTTATTGAACAAGATCTAGACTCTATTAAAGTTTCTAGAAAATATAAAGAAAAAAGTACGTTCGTCAATACTGTCAAATATCTGAGTAATAACAATCATAATAATATTACCAAAATATCTAAAGATATTATCAGAAAAAGTTTAAATATTCCTTCTGATTATTTTATATCTAGAGGTTTTAATAAACAAACTTTAATTAATTATGATGTTGGGGATTGTAAAATCTTAGATAAAGAAATGTACGGAAGAGCGGTGGTACCTATATATGATGAAGACCATAAATATATGGTTGGATGTACTGGTAGAAGTATATATGAAAAATGTTCTTCTTGCAGAGCTTATCACGACCCAGCACAATCGTGTCCATCACAAGAAAATATTTGGAAATATTCCAAATGGAGACATAATACAGGATTTAAAACGCAAGAACACCTATACAATTATTGGGTAGCTAAACCTAGAATCAAAGAAACTGCTGCAGTAATTCTTGTTGAAAGCCCAGGAAATGTTTGGAGATTATCGGAGGCGGGTATATTGAATGTTGTTGGTATATTTGGATCTTCCTTAGGTGATCGACAAAAAATGATACTGGATACTTCTGGCGCTATGACTATTATAACCATAATGGATAATGATGATGCTGGTAAAAAAGCCGCTCAACAAATCAGATCAAAATGTGAAAAAACATACAATATTATTAATATAGATATTTCATCACAAGATGTTGCAGATATGACTTTGGACGAAATTAATCAACAAATTATACCACAAATTAAAGATTATATATGATTATAGGTATTTCTGGGAAAAAACAATCTGGTAAAACCACCTCTGGTAATTTTTTCTTTTCTATTTTTATGGCTAATTTAGAAGTGTGCGATAAGATACAAATCAATAACTCGGGGCAAATAGAAGTTTCCGATTTATTAAAAAATCCTCTATACAGAGGAGTATTCGATCCTTGTAAACGCAATCATAACGACTTCATATTGCAACAAGTTTTTTCATTACTTGATCCAGAAATTAAACTATATAGTTTTGCAGATATTCTGAAACAAGATATTTGTATGAATATACTAGGTATGGACTATGATCAGTGCTATGGTTCAGATGATGATAAAAATACATATACTGATATGTATATAGATAATAAAAATATGACGGCTCGTGATATTATGCAATTTGTCGGTACTGATATATTCAGATCATTAAAACCAAATGTATGGGTTGATGCTACTTTAAAAAAGATAGCTAGAGAAAAACCAAAATTAGCAATTATTACGGATTGTAGATTTCCAAATGAAGTGGAAGCTATACGAGCGAATAATGGTAAAGTTATCAGATTAACAAAAGAACCATTTAAATCGGATCATATCAGTGAAAATATCTTAAATAAAGAATCTTATGATTGGGCAAATTTCGACTATATCGTAGATAATAAAGACCTAAATATCTATGATCAGTGTATGGAACTACAAAAAATTCTATTAGAGGTGATGTCATAATAGTTACTTATTTTAGAAGCTCATCCTATAATACTCATAGTATGTGCGAACAGCAATTTTTTGCCGAATATGTTTTGGGTTGGAGAGGACCATCCGGACATAAGGCCGATAAGGGTACAATACTACATAAGGTATTGGAAATTTTAGCAGTTATTAAAAAAGCACAGCAAGACAAAATATCATCGGTAGAGGATGATATCTTAGGTCCTGTTGACTGTAATAGCTATAATTTAAACACATTAATTGAAAAAATATATAAATACTATTCTGAAGCAAATCCCCACCATAAATGGTCAGTTAAAGACTATAAAGATTGTCATGCCTGGGTATATAAGGCTATTGAATTTAATAATGGTATGTTTGATCCAAGAAATAGACTTATACTTCAACCAGAACAACATTTTGATATTGAAATAAAAAAACCATGGTCATATTATGAATATGATACATCAGAAGGTAAACTTGAAGGCTATTTAGCTATTAAGGGTACTATAGACCTAATAACTCAAGTTAATGATAATACTATAGAAATTATAGACTGGAAGAGCGGTAGAAGATTGGATTGGGCAACTGGAGAAGAAAAAACCCAAGAAAAACTTGAAAACGATCCTCAATTAAGAATATATCATTACGCCGTTAACCATCTGTATCCAAATATAAATCATATCATTTTTTCTATATATTTTATAAATGACGGCGGGCCTTTTTCGATATGTTTCGATAAATCGGATCTACCTAAAACCGAGGATATGCTAAGAAAAAAGTTTGAGATTGTTAAAAATACCAGAAGACCAAAACTTAATAAGAGCTGGATGTGTAATAAGTTGTGTCATTTTGGTAAAACAACTTTTGAGAACACCCATATACCGGCACAAACAGAATATAGGGAAGGGCAAATTTGTAACATAGGAACAACTATGACCAAATGCGAACAAATCAAACATGATATAGACTTGCACGGAATGAACGCCGTGGTAGATTTGTACAAACACCCGAACCATTCTTTTGGTAAATATAAGGCTCCTGGAAGCACAGAATGAATCCGTATATTCCTTTGCATGTACATTCACATTTTTCTTTATTAGATGGTCTAAGTAAGCCTCATCAAATTGCTGACAGATGTTTGTCAATAGGGGTTTCGTCTTGTGCCTTGACAGATCACGGGACTATATCCGGCGCTGTACAATTTTATCAGGCTATGAGATCTAAAAATATAAAACCAATACTAGGCTGTGAATTATATATTAGTGAACAAAATTCATCTATCAAAACCAAAGAAAATAGTAAATTAGGACATTTGGTTGTATTAGCTAAAAACTTCAAAGGATGGAAGAATCTGATCAAGATAGTATCTGCTACTAACCATAAAGATAATTTCTATCATAAGCCTAGAATTAGTTTTGATAAATTAGCAGAGATAGTTGATGGCAATCTAATAGCATTTTGTGGTCACTTGGGATCTTGTCTAGCTAATAAACTATTAAGTCAACCCAACGATAGTCTAAAATTAGGTATAGAATTTGTTGCAGAAATGCGTTCCGTCTTTGGGAAAGAGAACTTCTTTCTTGAATCACAACTAATGGATCACGAAAATCTACCGGAGCAAAAAGACCTATCAGATTTAATGATAGCTATTGGAGAAAAAACAGGAACCAAGGTTATTTGCACACCAGATGCTCATTATTGTGAAAAATCAGATGCCGTAGATCAAAGAATATTATTATGTAATAATTTAAAAACAACATTGATTGACATTAATAAAAAAATGCTCAACAATGAGGATGTTCCAATGTCATGTTTCTTTAAATCAGAAAATTATTATATACTATCACCTGAAGAAATGAGACATTTGCATACAGAAGAAGAAATTGAAAATACTAATTATGTAAATAGTATGATTGAAGAGTACGATATACTAAGTAAGCCATCTTTACCATCTTTCTCGTGTCCAGACGGACTTAGTCCTGATGAATATCTGAGACATTTATGCAGAAAAGGGTGGAAAGATAAAATCGCCAACACTATAGATAAAGATAAGCAACAAATATATGTAAATAGAATAAAAGAAGAATTAGATATTTTACAAGGTGCGGGGTTATCTAGTTATTTTTTAATTTTACAAGACATATTGGAATATGTGAGATCTAATGGATGGTTGCCGGGTCCGGGTAGAGGATCAGCGGCGGGGTGTTTAGTATCTTATCTTATAGGAATTACATCGATTGATCCTATTAAATACGATTTATTATTTAGTCGTTTTTATAATGCTGGTAGAAATACAGCCGATAGAATCTCCATGCCAGATATTGATGTAGATGTTCCTATTAATAAGAGAGAAGATATTATTACATATATCAAAAATAAATATGGACATAATAAAGTATCTCAAATGATTACATACAATACTATGAAAGGCAGAGGGGCTTTAAAAGAAGTTCTTAGAGTATATGGAAATATATCATTTGAAGAAATGAATCGTATTACTAAAAATATACCAGACGAAGCCAAAATTGCCGACGAACTTCAAGAAATGAAAGAGGATACGGGTGAAGCTTCGATCATACGATGGGCATTAGAAAATAATGTTGACAAACTCAAAGAATGGTGCTATATTAATGACGATGGTGTTTTATCTGGTCCTATGGCTAAAAGATTTGAACAAGCTATTCGTCTAGAGGGAACAAAATCTAATCAATCCAAACATGCTGCCGGAATCGTTATTAGTACTGATGATCTTAGCGATGTTTGTCCAATGATTTATGATTCAAAAAACGATCAATTAATTGCTGGTATGGAGATGCAGGACCTAGAATCTTTGGGTGTAATAAAATTTGATATTCTAGGAGTAGCAATGTTAGATAAAGTGATGACTATATCAGAACTACTTAAAAATGGAGAATAAGAATGGTAGAAAAAACTTTTGCTGAAGTTAGAGTAGGCGATAAATTTAATCTTAACGGTACAGAATATGTTAAGATAGAAAATGTTAGGGTAAGTTGCTGTCAATCAATTAATGCTTATTTGGTAGATAATAATACGGCAAGGATATTTGTTCAAGACAATACAGTGGTGAGCGTTAATGCCTAATTTACAAAAAATTTGTGTTTTTGATTTGGAAACTGACGGATCGAATCCTGATAAGTGTAGCCCGGTACAAATTGCAGCTGTGATGATTGATCCAATAAAGTTAGATATTATTTCTAGTTCTGAGTTTAATATAACTCTCAAACCAGAACAACTTAGTGATAACCCAAACTATGATTATAGTGATAGTGATGTTTTAGACTTTCATGCTAAGGTTAGATCATCAACTAAAGCAGATATTTTGAAGGAGTGGCATTCTTTTCAAAAGCAAGATCATGGATGGAAATTGTTTACATCATATTTAGAAATGTATCATTCTAGATCCGAAAGAAAGTCTTGTTTTAGTGCCCCCATTGCCGCTGGATATAATATCAATAGATTTGATTTGCGTATTATAGATCGTCTGAGTCAAAAGTACAATAATCTTAATAAAGAAGGTCGTACCAGCTTATTTTATCCAAGAGATGTAATAGACTTAATGAACGTTGTGTTCTATTGGTTTGAAAACAATAGTGAACTTAAAAACTATACATTAGATACTTTGCGTGATTATATGGGTATATCCAAAGAAGGTGCCCACGACGCACTCAAGGACGTTAAAGATACCGCGAATATCCTTATAAGATTTATGAAATTACATAGAAATCTATCTAATAAAATTAAATTTAAGGGATCATTTTTAAATGTCTGAGTATTTTGGTTTTGATTGCGGTTGTAAATTTCCTATTATCGATAATACAGGGAAAACTCCCAAAATAGATTTCTCTGCCAAGATAGAGGATATTAGTCTTGATTGTAGCAAAACTTGGGATTTGATATCTAGTGGAAATACTAAGGGGTGTTTTCAATTGGAGTCAAGACTAGGACAAATGATGTCTAAAAAACTTAAGCCAGAAAATATAGAGCAGTTATCTGGCTTGATTGCTATTTTAAGACCGGGATGCTTAGAGTCTGTGAGAGACAACAAGAGCATTACTAATCATTATATAGATAAAAAGAATGGACAAGAAAGTATTGATTTTTTCCATCCATCATTAGAACCCGCCCTTAAAACAACTTATGGCGAGATGATTTATCAAGAAGAAAGTATGCAAATAGCTCACGATATAGCCGGTTTTGATTTGCAAGAAGCAGACATGCTTAGAAAAGCTATTGGTAAAAAGAAACCGGAAGAAATGGCCAAAATTAAACATAAATTTTTATCGGGAGCTAAAACTCAAGGTATAGTCACTGAAAAACAAGCAGAAGAAATTTTCAGTTGGATCGAAAAAAGTCAACGATATAGCTTTAATAAGTCTCATAGTATTAGCTACGCAATGAATGCTTATCTTTCTGCATATACAAAGACGCATTTCCCAAGAGTATTTTTTGCTTCATATTTGAAATTTGCCAAAGACAAAATAGATCCACAACAAGAAATAAAAGAGTTGGTTCGTAATGCTAATGAAATGGGCATAGATATTAGATTACCAGACCTAAGACTAAAAAATAGGCATTTTGCTATTGTTAATAAAAATATACATTTTGGTTTAACAGACATCAAAGGAGTCGGAGACTCAGTATATCAAAAGATATTAGATCTAACAGAAAATATAGATCTTAATAGTTTTTCATATTTACAAACCCTATCTAATATTTTAGTTAATTTAAATTCAATAGCATCAAAAGCACTTATTGGTGGTGGCGCTATGGATTATTTCAAAAAGAATAGATCTGAAATGCTTTTTGAATACGAAACCATATCTTCATTAACAAAAAAGGAGCTTTCTCAACTTATTGACATTATCAATAAAGCCCCAAAAATATCTTTATCCGATGCTCTGGTTAGATTACTAACTATGAAGATAACTAAAAAACGAGTAGAGCATATTAATCACTTGATTGGTTCTTTAAAGAATCCGCCGTATTCTCTGATAGATAAGATAGAATGGCTATCTGATTCCGAAAGTGGTCTGCTAGGAGTATCTATATCCTGTTCAAAATTAGATTCTTACGATATTAGCATGGCAAACACAAACTGTAAAGAATTTAAAAATACTCATTTACGAGAAAATATTATTTTGGCGGGAGAGATAAGCAATATAAATATTATAAAGACTAAGACCGGTAAAAATCCAGGACAAGAGATGGCTTTTGTTAGCATAGAAGATGCTTATGGATTATTGGATTCTGTTATTTTCTTTCCAGATCAGCTCAGTGTTTATAAACATCATCTATTTGTCGGTAATGTGCTAGTTTTTGTAGGAAAAAAAAGCAACACAAAGGACGGTTTTCTGGTAGAAAAATGTTTTATGCCCAAAACTTGACAGCTTCTTGGGCGGACCTATGATATAGTACTGTGTTGGTATTGGTTTTATTTTTAAACAAGGAGATGATATGAATATTACTATTTTGAGAGGTAATTTAGCTAGAGATCCTGAGCTACGAGTTGTTAATACTGGTGGTAAGCAGACATCTGTGGTTAATTTTACTGTTGCAGTTTCTAGGGAATATACGAAGGCTAGCGGTGAAAAGGATAAGATTACTTCTTTTATCAACTGTGAAGCTTGGGATAGTGGGGCTGATGTTATTGGATCATCTTTTAAAAAGGGCGATCTAGTACTAGTAGAAGGTTCTCTCAGAAATGATAGCTGGGAAAAGGATGGAGTTAAGCATAGTAGTTTGAAGGTTAGAGTAAATAACTTCTCTAAGATTACTAAGCTTTCTAAGCAGATGAAGGTAAGCCAGTCTGATACGACTGAAACCGTTGCTTTTTAAGTGATTATATAATTTATATCATTAACTAGTTGTGTTCGTTGGGGCTGAAATACGCCCCTTCGACACACATATTTTTATGGAACATTTGTCTTTGATTACCAAAAAACGCAAACTCAGAATATTAATGGTATCCGAAGCTAGCTTTCTTAGTTCCGGATTTGCTGTTTATACTAGAGAGATATTATCAAGACTATATAAGACCAATAAATATGATATAGCAGAATTTGCATGTTATGGTTTAGTCAATGATCCGAGAGATAAAAATATTCCATGGAAATATTATGCTAATGCTGTTAGGGAGGACGATCCTAGATATAGCGAATACTCATCTAGATCAGATAATCAATTCGGTAGATGGAGATTTGAAAAAGTTCTTTTAGATTTTAAGCCAGATATAGTGATAGATATCAGAGATTATTGGATGAATTCATATCAGGCATTATCTCCTCTTAGAAAATTTTTCCATTGGATCCTAATGCCTACTGTCGATTCTGCACCACAACAAGAAGATTGGATTGATACATTTCTTTCAGCCGATAGTGTTTTTACATATTCTGATTGGGGAGCAGAAGTATTAAAGCAGCAAAGCTCTAATAAAATTAATTATATAGCTACAGTTTCTCCGGGTGTAGATTTATCTATTTTTCAAAATCGTAGCAAACAAGAAAAAAATCAAATCCGAAAAATTTTAGGTCTTCCGGAAGATGCTATTATTTTTGGATCTGTTATGAGAAATCAAAAACGCAAACTAATTCCAGAATTATTTTTATCATTTAGAAATGCGCTAGACAAACTATCAGAAACTGATCCTGATAAAGCATCTAAACTTTATCTATATTTACATACTAGCTATCCTGATGCTGGTTGGGATATTCCAGAAATACTTAAAGACAATAGATTATGTAATAGAGTATTTTTTACCTATTTATGTCGTAAGTGCGGTGCAGTACTATCTAAAGTATTTACCGGACCCGCTATAGCTTGTCCATCATGTATGGAAAAATTAATGACGTTTTCCTCTGTAACAAACGGTATCACATCAGATCAATTAGCTAAGGTTTATAGCTCTTTTGATGCATATATTCAGTACTCGATATGTGAAGGGTTTGGATGTCCTCAGACCGAGGCTGGAGCATCTGGATTGCCGATTATCACAGTGAATTATAGTGCTATGTGCGACATTGTTAAAAAATTAAATGCTATTCCCATACAACCGGCAGCATTTTTTAAAGAGCTAGAAACTAAAGCTATAAGAGTATATCCAGATAATAAACAACTATCATCAGCCATTATTACCGTCGCAAATATGAGTGAAGATGAAAGAAAAGTCTTGGGCGATGAAACAAGAAAATTAACAGAAAAATACTATCATTGGGACGATATAGCCAATAAATGGATAAAACATTTGGATCACTTAGCAGAATCATGTCAGCCGAAATGGGATGCAGCACCAGCATTTTTTGAACCACTAGATCAAAAATTGTCCAATGTATCACCAAATAATCATTATAGTATAATTAACAACATATTTGCAAAAAGACTTGGTAATAAAAACTTAATAGGATCTATGATCTCTCTAAACCTAATGCAACAAGCTGATTATGGCTTTAGTATGCATGGTATGTCGGTAAATAAGCATTCGTTCGGTGACGCTATTAATTTTGCTAACATGGTTATTAACAACAATAATCAATCAGAACAAGCAAGAATACAAAATATAGATTTTACGGATGATTTTATACAATACGCCTCTATTAAACAAAATACCATTAATCCATTAAATATATGAAAAATCTAATATATATAGGTCCATATCGCAATAATGGTATAGACGGTATACTATCCAGAATCTATTTAAATTCTATACAAAATAAAAGCGCTGGGCGATTTTCTGTATATGGTAGGTCATTATCCTACATGGTAGATATGAATAAAAACACTAATGTGAATATCGAAGAAACCTTACCGAATAACTTTGATAGATGTGATGCTGTCATAAGTCATAGTAAGCCTAGCGAATTATCTTTTATTACAAAATGGACTAATATTTGCATACCAATACTTGATCCTAAGCTATATAAAGCATCAAAATATAGTCATCTACAAATATTAAATAGATGCGATCATATAATCGTCAATAGTGAATATGAAAAACAAATCTTACTTAAATCTGAAATTAAAAAACCTATACATGTTTGCTATGAAGATATAACTTCATATATGAATAAAGAATTTATTTCTCAAAGATATGACTTTAAAAGTAAATTAAATGATTATTACTTTGGTTTTATAGGCTACTATAGCTTAAATAGGCCTGTTATAGAAAAAATTATCACAGCTTTTCTTATAGGATACAGAGCTGACTTATCTAAAAAATTAGTTTTATTTTTAAGAGGCACACAAACAGACAAAGAGTCTATAGAAAAATTTATACTTGATACACAAAACAAATTGAATATTATATCTAATATCAATATTAAAATTTATTTTATGGATCTAGAAGAAAAAACATGTATATCGGCAATAAATAGCATGGACTGTCTATTAGCTCTTAATGAAGATTCCTATTTGCATTTATTTGATTACTATATAGCTATGCAAGATAAAGATTGTATTAGTATTTCACAATTTAATAATACTGAACATAGCCTTGAAATCAATAATTTATATGATACAGAAGACCTTTTGCATAGCATATCTGTTGAGGATATTTTATCAAGAATGAGCAATATATCACATAAAAAAATTAAGCAAAAACATTCCAAAAACAAACACCAGTCGGTTGGCGATGCTGTATGCAACATACTTCAATAATGCAGAATATTTTAAAGCCTATTTTTACTATTACTGAACACGGTAATGGTGTGCCCGTATACGTATCTTATGACTATAATAATAGTATTTTTGATAAATCTCTAGAAAAATGCGAAAAATTATTAATAGTACCAGATAGTGCTCTTAATCATTTATTAATCGGATATGATATATATTGGACAAATAATCCTAGTATGTATGCGTCTAACAAAAACCACATAAAACATTTATGTATTAATGATTTAATCTACTATCGACACACCGCTGCACACGATGTTAAGAAAGAAGATAAGTTTTTAATTCAAAATAATCTTGCATCATCATATAAAATATTTCGGAATCTCTCGATAAAAAATAGTTGGCATATAAATGAAGAATCACCAATAGTCGAATATGGTATACCATTACCAAAACAAATATCAAATAAAAATAGAAAATCCGTACTTTTTGTTAACTATCAGAATAATCATATTGTCAATACTTTATATAAAAACTTGATACATACGTGGCCTGATGCTGGTATGTTGAATAGTATTAATGAATTATCATACGATAATCTGTGTAGTATAGCGCAACAGTATTGTGTGTTAGTTGATTTTCAGGATGATTATAATGTATTATTCGGAATGATCAATGGCTGTTCTGTTATTTCTAGTCATAATCTAGAAAAATGCGATCACACAGTATTATATGATTTAAATCAGCTAACATCTATCATATCTCAACAATTAGAAATATACAAAAATAAAGATATTGATAAGCAAATTGAAAATATTAATACGAATTATAGTTTTGAAAAGTTTAACCAAGAGATACTATCACATATATATCATATAATCAGAAAGCCCAATCTATGACCATGACCAGACTTATTAATATTTATATAAACGATAATCATAAGCATATTGACGGTTTTACAGAATTAGACATTCGAGCATTAGACACGGTTGTTAATTGTTCTGTCGATCATATTTATACAAATGTTTTAGAACAAATCACGCCGGAACAGCTCTCTATAATATTACCAAAAATTATGTCTAAAATTAGACCGGGCGGATTACTGACGACAGAAATAACAAATATGAAATATGTGACTAGACTATATAGTATGAATTCTATAGATGATAAAGATTTTTTAGAATATATTAAAGACAAACAAATGATTATATCTCCAGAAATTTTATCTCTAACAATAGAACAAAATAATACATTTAAAGTTGTCCAGACAGTTTACGCCGATGATCAAACATCAATCACTATTAGTGCTCAAAGGAACAGTCTATGAAAACAACTACTAATTGTGAAAAATGTATTTTCGCTGATTATGCAAACTCGGACGAGCCATGTGCTATGTCTATTATAGCTCAAATAAAAAATAAAAAAACTATCCATATATCAGAATCTAATTTTAATAAAATTTTAGAATATAGGTGTCCATTTGCGTTCAATATTGAAACATATAAGCAATATCAAGAATCAATAGGAGATATTGAACAGCTTAAAATAAGACTTATCAATAATGCTAATATAAAGTATTATTTATGTGTAATGATTTCAAATGAGGATGAATGTTATGATATTTGTCAAAGCATAGCCTCATTGTCTGTCAAACCCATGTTCGTCTCATTAGTTGTAAGACGAAACAATAATACAAAAACTATTATAGATATATGTACAAAAATGCTGGGTGATATATCATGGAAGTTGCATAATATCTTAGAAGATTTAGACCCTCAAGGAGTTTTAGATACTGTATTTGATACCAATGACATCATTAGTAAAATAGATTTTCTATGGATAAATAAATCAGAAAGCAGCAACTCATGGAACAGCGATATCAATAAACTAAATAGTATTGTAGCCATAGAACAGCCTATTATACATGCGCTAATGAGAAAAAATGGAGATGGTCTATTTTTATCATTTAGAAACTATTATGAGCTTATGAAATATACCAAAAAAAATATTTACGATAGTTTTAAGGAAATAGATAACCCACAAATTTATTACTATGCCTGATATTCTAATATTAGTACCAGAAATTACAAAAGGTATGAAATCGGTAGGATCCAAAGCTTTACTACATATCAAGAATTCTGTTTCTGTTTTACAATATCAAATAGATCAAATTAAAAAATATGATAAGCATGCAAATATTTTTATAGGAACAGGCTTTGAGTCTGAGAAAATTAAAAAAATATTCAAAAGCTATCATAAAAATCTTTATTTTATAGAAAATCCTGAGTACTCCAGAACTAATCAAGCTTACATATTAGGAAAATTTGCTCAAGAATACTCATCTAATCAGTTATTGGTGATTAGTAATGGTATATTATTTAAGAATAATCCATTTAAAATGAGTGATGAGTCTAAAATTTTTTTGATAGACAAGCCAAAATATAATTTTACCATAGGATGTTCGGAATCAGATGATATCCATTATTTATTCTATGATTTACCGATAGCTTGGTCTGAGTGTGTTAGCTTTAACAGGATGGCCGTTAATTGTATTAACCATATAAATAAAGAAATAAACATTAGTCAAATGTATTTATTTGAACTGATCAATCTTTTAATTGAAAAACATAATATCCATTTTGATCGAGATTTTATTAATAAGAAAAACATAATGAAAATTAATAGCACCAAAGATATTTCTAAGGCCAAAGTATTTATATGAAAATTTTTAGTCAATATATAGATGATAAATTTATTAACAGTTTATCAGTTATAAGTAATATGGAAACAGCCTCTGGCGTTATTAATAATAATTTATACGAAATACATTATCGTTATAATTTTGATACATATATTTTTTGTGCTAATTTGTGTACTCCTGAAATATATCAATTTATAGAAGAATTCATAACAAATAAAAATATTGTATTATATCATCATGATACTACACTAGTAGAATTAATTAATAATTTACCCAAAAAATGCATTCATATCAGTCACAATATAGACTCTTTCACCAGACATATACCAAGACTCGTTAACACCGATATATTTATCGGTAACAAACAGACAGAAAGAAATAATGATATTATATGTTTTTTAGATGGCTATACTACTATACCTGATGAGTTAATGAGCCTATTATATCCCAAATCCAACAAACGAATAAAATTCTTTAATAAAAACATTACTCATGCTCAAAATTTAGGATTTGTTAATGAAGCAGAAAAAGCGGAGCTTCTTAATTCCTGCGATGCATATTTGGATCTTGATGGATCATACTATATTGAGGCCAAATTGTGCGGTGCTAGTGTTATAAAAATACTTAATAATGATTTGGTCAAAGACCAGAGTCTTGATATACCGTCATATACTTCATATTCTCTATTCTTACAACAACTATTCGCATGAGTCATCATACTATGAAATATAAAGATCTTGGATTTTTGATACCAACACTACAAAATGACCCTGTAAGTAATAATATTTTACAAACAATAAGCTCATTCATTAATAATAGACCATTTAATCAGATAGTAGTATTTAATAGTTATTGTGAGTTAATAGACAGCAAAAATATTCCGATATTAAATATTAATCAAGCCAAGTTTTTCTACGGTAATATCATAACATTTAATGAAGAAGACCTATTCTTTGCAACAAAGCTGATCAACGCTAATAAACTTTTTTATTACGCCATAAATATACCGTGGGAAAAAAATCGTAAACCAATTAATTATTGGAAATCATTATTTATGTCTGATAATATCGATATTATTTCTTCCAATCAAGAAATAGATGACCTTTATAGCATAGTATGGAGAAAACCCGTTACTATGGTGGAGAATTTTGACTATGACAAATTATCCGAAATCTTATAATCTACTATCTAAAATACAAAAAGAACAGCTTATCAGAGAACTATATATTAAACAAAAAAATAGTTTTGCCGATATAGCAGCGTCATATAATACATATGCCAATAAAGTCCGTAGAGATGCTATTAGCTTTAAAATACCTATACGAGACAAATCTAATGCACAAAAAAATGCACTAAGCACTGGAAAACATAAGCATCCGACCAAAGGTAGTAAGCGTTCGGACTCTGAGAAGGCCAAAATTGGTAAAGGAGTATTAAAATCATGGGATTCATTGGATGATCAAGAATTAGCAAATAGAAAAAATAAAAGTAAAGAACTATGGGATCAGATGGATGAAGACACTAAACAAAACATGATTAAAAAAGCTAATCAGGCCGTAAGGAATTCTAGTAAAGTTGGATCAAAACTTGAAAGATTTCTATTAGATAAATTAATCAGTAATGGCTATAAAGTAGATTTTCATAAAGAACAAACCTTATCAAATACAAAGTTGCAAATAGATCTGTTCCTACCTACCATGAATACGGCCATAGAGGTAGATGGACCATCTCATTTTTTGCCGGTGTGGGGTGAAGAAGTACTCAAAAAGAATCAAACATATGATAGTAAAAAAGAGGGTCTTCTACTTGGCAAAGGAATGGCTTTGATCAGGATTAAACAAACTAAAGATTTTTCAGTAACTAGAGCAAATCTGATTTATTCCCAACTATCAGACATATTAAAGAATATATCTACTAATTTTCCATCCGCAGACAATAGGACATTTATTATAGAGGATTATAATGGCAAAATCTAAAAAAGAAAATGCAGTATCAAATACCGAACCACAATCAGAAAATGTTCAGGAGACTATCAAGATAACACCGAACGATATAGCCTGGACAGACCATGTGTTATCTTTGTTGGCGGATGATGAAAAAATTTCTGGTAATCCAACCACTGACGGTCTTAGGCGCATATTTGAAATAGCATTAAATTGCCAAATATTATCATCAACCAGCCAAGTTGTACAAGCTCCATCACCGGATAATGAAAAAAGGGCCACTGTGGTACACTCCCTATGCTTTTATTTAAAAGACACAGGGTCCACCATCAATGAATTAAATACCGTGACAGTGGATGGCTCTGCGGACGTTTATTGGGGTAATTGCGATAAAGTATATCGTAATCATCCTGTAGCGGTAGCCGAAACACGAGCAGAAGGTAGAGCACTAAGAAGAGCTCTTAAGCTAAGAAAAGTAGTAGCAGCTGAAGAATTGGCTAAAGATATAGAAGATCATCCAGATGAAAATTCTGTATCTAAAATAACAAATAATCAAATTAATTTTATTGACGTATTGTCAAAAAGACTTAATATAAATGTAACCAAACTTTTAGAAAATAATTCTTTGGAATCAAAAAACATATACTCGTTAAATCATGATGATGCGGTGTCTGTGATAAGACTACTATCTCAATATCAACAGGATATGTCTAAGATTCCGAGCGAATTATTGGGCTTTAACAATGAATGGAAATAAACTATGAAAGTCAAATATACCGCTAATGATAAATTATCATTTGAAATAGAAGCTGATGGACAAAAAGAAGTTTTCAAAGAACTTGCGACAATACAAGAAATTTTTTCAGAAGATCGTTGCGGTCTATGTGGCGGCATAAATATTAAGTTTATAGTGAGAAATGTTGATAGCAATGATTATTATGAGCTAAGATGCACAGATATCAAATGCGGAGCAATATTATCTTTTGGACAACACAAAAAGGGTGGTACTCTATTTCCTAAAAGAAAAGATGATGAGAATAACTATTTGCCAAATAAAGGCTGGCACAAGTGGAATAAAGACTCGTCTAAATAACGCCCGTAGGCTGATAATACTCGTATGGTATCCATTCCCAGTCCTCTTTGGAATCTGATACAAAGGTATTCTTGTGCTCTATGCCGTCTATACTACCAAAGAATGAGCGATACCTCATTTCGTTGGCTGCTATAAAGTATGGTGGTATACCCGTTACATAAATACCACTAGTATTAAAACATTGCCAACAAACAAAATTATTTGCTATCTGGCCTACATTAGCAAAGAATGAAGTATCTTTTACTAAATTACCCCTAGTATCATATGTGTATCTTTGATACATTTCAGAGTCTACACTTTTCAGTTTTCTTGGTAGATTTCTAAATTTTAATTTAAGATCATTTTGACTAAAATCTATAACTCCAGAAATCGGACCAGTATATCTGCATGGTGGTCTAATATAAGTCTCTTTGAGCTGTATAATATAATCTCTAGATGTATTAGGGCAGATCATAACTTTTTTACTATTAGTTCTATCTTCTTGTACTGGGGCCTGCCCATAAACAAAAATTTCATCATCTTCTGTCCAGTCTAGACTAGAATATTTTGTAGCGATATTATTCTTTTCTCTCTGAACAATACTATCTGGTATCGTATATTCGGTTTCATATCCATTCCATTTAGTAGTAACATTAACACCAGACACAAAATTTGATGCTTCATCATAATTTGGCGTAATCATATTAGATGGCACAAATGTGTCAGTTACTGGTACAGCGTACACGTTAGTTTTTGTTAGGACTTTAACTGTAAGTTCGTCATTGATGGAACATTTTTGATTTGGGTCTATATGTATCCAATATAAATTGGTATTTTCCGTATATTTGATCGTTATGCCAGTGGGTAATGAGTTTACTATAGACCCGCTTATATGGGGCATTTGTATACCACTGCTATTAAGCATTAATGCCATATCAAGATCATATTTTTCTTTATATAGTTCTTTTAATCTTTTTTCTGCTTTTAGTTTATTACAAACAAGCACAGTACTTCTATTCGCTTGATAACATTGTTCAGGATCATCACTTAAAGAGTTATAATATTTTTGACAATTATCAATACTATTGATAGTATATATATCGCTTATCGAACCAGGATTAAAATCATTATCAACAGACAACAAATCTGTTAATCTATTTTTTATGGTTGTGATGTCAGAATCTAAAAATTTAATAGACTTGTAATATAAATTATCTTGATCAAGCACTATAGATCCAGATTCTGGTATATTAATAAATTCATCAGATTTTAAATCAATAAATATTTTATTTTTTTGATCTGGATATGATGTCTGATAACCTCTTTTAAGTATAGTATTTATAATAATATTATCACTATTTGATATACTAGAAATATCGTTGAATGATAATCCAATATTATCAAAACTATATAATGATGCCTTAATTCTATCTTTTATGTCTCTATCAGAAATTGTTCCGTCTAAACTGAATTTAGTAGGACCAGCAGTGATATATTGAACTACTTCACCAGTAATAATAGCTAAATTATTTATATTTATAATATCATTGTTATGATTATTTATATCGGCGTTGTTGTTATTTTGTTCTTGGGGCTTTAGCCATGAAACTGTTTCTGGGAAAATACTATCTGTTCCCCACCCAATACTTCCTTCTCCTATACAGCTAAGTCTGATTTCAGTATCTTTAGATTTACTATCAAAAGACTTTTTACTATCAGAAGCCCACTGATTAATAGGAACAGTGTCTCCCGCCACGCTAGATACAGAATCTTTATATAAGAAAATAACATTAGCAGCGCTGTCTGCTTTAAAAATTTGAGCATCAGCTTTTAATTTTAATCCAGATGACAAAGTTAAAATGGTTTTTTGTCCTGTTCGAGTAGCAATAATAGATTTATCTGTAATACTAACAGACGCCCCTAATGGTTCGGACAGGGTGGCTGTTTCGCCAATATCAAAAAAATTATAAGCCCGTATACCATCAATAATAATATTATTTTTGATAGTACCAGAACTATTTATGCTATTAAATAATCCGCTACCAACATTATTGTAAGATAAAAAATGTACAGAATTTCTAGAAGGAATTTTATACCAAGAATCTATTGTTGATGATCTATCAGTATTAGGAACTAAATTAACACAATAGTAGCCATTATCTCTATCAGAATTTTGATTATCTAAATATACTATATCATTAGTTTTTAAACTTAAATAAAAATTGTCAGGTTGATAATCGTCGCTTTCTATATCTTCAGAAATAGTTCCAATACAATAGGCTAAATCTAAATCCTTTTGATCTGTAAGGACCTTAAAATTAAATTTACTTAAAATATTTGGAGCATTATTATTTAACTTAATATATTTATATATATTCTTGGCTACTAGAGGAGTATTTGAATATCTAAAAATAGGTACTTCTACATTATACCATAATGCCCCATCTTGACTTACAGCCACTATAGCCCTATCTCCATATCCATAATTTTCTGATGAATATACTGGCTTATAAAATTGAGCATTACTTACTGCTGTTTGATTATAGTTTCTACTATCTATTAGAAAATTAATGATAGGATCATTTCTACCTCCTTGACTTAATGCCTGGCCTATCAAGGCTAATCCTGCCATAGCGCCGGCTAAACCGAAACCGGCAAGAGAAGCCGCCCCTACACCCATAACCAAATATCCCAATAGCGATGGGAATTGTGGCGGAAAATTAGAAATTAATCTTGGTATATTAGGATCATTATAAAAACATTCAGAAATATTAGCTAAATAATTATATGGAGCATTAATATTAACTAGTGGTATAAGAAAATTTTTATCAGAAAAATCTCCTATAAAATCATAACCACTAATATTAGTAGGCAGATAATTACTATTTCCGGCATATCCTATATTAGGATCAAATTTATTGGTCTGGCTATTTAGATATTCTCCTGTTGGTATAATATTTGATATACTACCATTATAGTCTATATAAGCATCTATACCCTGAGTACTAGATCTTGTTGTCGATGATGTGTGTACAACCACAGACCATTTACAAATACTGTCTCTTAATTGTCCAGAAACCCTGTGTCTTTCGGTAGTATTAAGGCCCAATAGATTATTATGATTATTCAAATTGTCTAATACAGAGTATGTGTGTTCCAGGGGTTCTATATTTGCTATTTTAAGTGTAATCGTGGTATTTTTAAGTGGAATATTTTTAAATTTAGATAGATTATTATTAATTAAATTTATTTGATTAAATTTTATAGCTTTCGTAAACTTATCTAGTTCTATATCATTATATCCTGAAACACTAGATAGTGTCGATGTAATTAAGCTATTATTATTAAGATAATTACAGGAAATATTATTATTGCCATATAATGAACGATTAGCTAAAACATATTTGTCTGCAAAATCTGAAAAGTTAATAGTGAAATCTAAACTATAATTACTAATATGCTGTTGATTCAATAAATAAATTTTTAGATTATCGATACCGCTATTAGATATCTGTAAATTATTTAAATACCCAGACATAGATGTCGAATGATTTTGATATCTTGTACTATCTATGTATAAATTAGTAGGATCATTAGATACTATGCCGCTAATGGGGCTGTCTGTATTTTTTACCTCCAGCCAAATCACTAAATTTTTAGGATTAAAGTGATTCATTAAATTTATTTTTACATCGAGACTCTTAATAGTACGATTGTTTATGGAGTCAGGTAATCTATAGATGGTTTTATTGCTACCACAACTACCACTATCAATAAAATCATCATATCCTTGATCTTCGATTATAAAGTCTGGTTCTAGTTTGGGATCACTATTTATATTATAAAATCCATATTTATCATCCTGATCAATATTTTCATATATAATAGGTAATAAATTAATATCACTAGAATAAATATATAAATTATTATCAAAAGTATTTTTAGGAGATATATCAGCAAAACCAGCACCAACAAATTCATAAGAAGATCTAAGATAAGGCTTGTTTCTCCATACATTAGATTTACCGATATATTTAGTATCTGTGATCCATCCGCTAATAGGATGGAAATGACCACGGCTCATATTTACATAATGCTTAGTTCCTGTTGGTTGTATCTCTCTTAAGTGGCATATTAATTTTTTATTAACATCAGCACTCATTTCAAAATTATTACGCTCTGTTAAGATTGGTAATGCATTTGCTAAACTACCTGTTACTGGAGGGATAAGTCCACTCAAAGGCTTTGGATGTCCTGGCATATTAATACCGATTGAATCAACAATATCTTTTCCATATCCTCCATATGGCAGTATTTTCGGAGAATATGCTGTGGATGCTGTGGGTACGTTAATAACTACCGGCGGAGCATCCAACATTTTACCATTTCTATTATGGTAAATAAATTTATATTGTGCATCTATGTCTCTAGTAAAATCACTGCTACCTAATACTGGTAAACTTATACCTTTGCGTGGTTTTCTCAGGATTTTTTCTTCGTATAAAGAAGGGCATTGACAATATTCATACTTTTCATCCCTCATATTTTGTAAAGATATAGAAGACAAAAATGTATATAGTCCAGAGGGATTAATATTTAATGAAAAATAACCACCTGTTTGTAAAACTGGTATACGATAACCTTCGTTTAAATTAATTTTATAGTCTTTAAATTTTGCTATACCATATTCATCAAAATCTTCACTCACATTAATATCGTCTGTATCTACATAATTCTCAGATGAGATCATGCCAATCATACCCTGTTTATTAAAAGCTATAGTTTTTGGTATGCTAGAAATAATAGTAGGATAAAGAGAATTACCGATTTTTGTTGGTATAGAAATAGTAGGAATACCTGTGGGATCATTAGTTAATATCACAATATCAGAATCTGTGCTTCCTTTACTATTTCTGGTACACTTAATCAAATAAGTACCGGACTGCCTAGTATATACCGATGGAGAATCGAAAGTGCTTGTGAAAAATCTACGTATATTTAAAAAACTACCCCTACTAGATTTATCTTTATTATAATCATTAAATCGCAAACAATTGGGTCCGCCAATTTGTTCCCAAAAATATGTAGCATCATCTGTGGTGCCGAGTACGTCCGATAGATTAAATTCTGTTTCATATCCGGTCCAAGGCTGATATATACCAGAACTTAAAAATAGTTTATCTAATTTGGTTTGATGTAAAGAAATATCGGCAAGTGGTACATCAACAATAGTATTATTACTCGTAAAATTAGTAGCAAAGCGTACAACTGATCCTGTCGTAGATATACTAGTTTGATATAGTAAATTACCTACTGAAATAGCACTATTATTAAAGAAAATTTCATTGGAAGAATCAACAATACTATTGGGTTTACACCAGCTAGTATAATTCTGAGTAGATAATAAATGTGGACCATTTTTTAATGGATATTTATATTGTATAGTTGTCGGATTATCTATCCATAAACCACAACCATATTTGGGTGTTAAGCACTTAAAAAGATCTTTTTTTGTTAATATATAATTTAAATTTTGAGTTTGCTTATATTGATACGTAGATAAATTTGTAAATTTACTATATATCGTCTGCAAAATATTTTTTAATCCGGTAATCTCAGACGCTACACTAGATGTATCACTATCAATATAATCTCTAACAGACTGTTGTATACTATCATCTAATAAAAGATCGACGGTGGTTCGATCCATTAAAGGACCACTGCTCAAAAAATAAGATAATTTTTGTAATAATCTAGCTTGTTTAACCGATAAAGATTTATTAAATTTTTTTGGTCTTGAAATAGATAATCTATGATAAATTTCTCTATAAATATTAAAGAGCCCATGAGATAAATAGGTTTTTGTCGGCATACTGGCTGCCATACTTCTCAATCTATCTGCGTAGCTTTCATAATAAGAAAAACAATCTCCATTACTGATATATATATCTAAATTAGTATTGTTACGACTAAAAATACTATCTTTAATAATTTTACATTGACTTTGCCAATTATTTGTATTTATATCAGAAATGGCCAATAATGGCCAAGAAGGACCAAATGAAATAGGATTACTGTCAGAATTGACATCCGATCCAGACTCTATTTTTGCTCTATAAGTTTCTGGAAGTTTAATGTATGTGTTATCATATTTTTCTAAAACAGAATTAGCCGATATGGTCTTTAAGGCATTACTCGGGCCATAGGTAATATTAAAATCTAAAGTAAATTTAGTATGATTCGATAAATCGGCATAATTAAAATTTTGCTGACGTCCATAGTCAGTATATTTATACCAATACATTATTCCATATCTGGCTTCTACATTTGATAGTATAGAATTAATATGCCAATTACAAACCATGTTTTTTTGTGTCTCACCATTGATAGTCATAGTCCAATTTTTAAATTTTGGTTGAAATACAATCATGGAGTCTATACCTAAAATAGGGTTATAGTTGATTGTCTTGTCAAATACAGGCTTATATTTACTAGTTAATGATGGATTTAAAATATCATAATAAGCAATAGCAGGAAACCACACATCTTTCGTAAGTGACAGATTTGTTTCTGGAATCAAAGAAAGCATATCATTTATCTTAAAATCGATCAAATTAGAAGACGATATACTATCACCATCATAGACTATATGTAGATCACTATTGCTGTCATTTAGTAAGTTATAAGATTCTAAATCTTGTAAAAAGCTATTAGAAAAAATATTACAGTTAGAGAAATTATTAATTGGATAATACATCTTAGATTACCTACTAGTAGTTAAAATCCATTTGCTGTTCATATAAGTGAATAATCCTTTATTATTAGTTGTTGATAGATCAAATGGATTATCAAAATTTACTAACATAGTAGGATACGGTTCTCCTCGTTTTTTACCTGGAGCATACGACATTTCCAAAGTGGCAGTATTTGTTCCTGGAACAATTGATCCTTTTACTATAAAAGCAGATTTACTAACAGGCTCATAAAAACCTGTATCTTTATCATAGCGACATAATAGCTTTGCTCCTCTAGGAGCAGTATATCCAGATCTATCTTTTACAAAAACTAATCTTCTTAGACCGCTAGCTAATGGCTGAGTAGAGTATTCCAAATCATCCAAAAATCCTCTTGCTGGATAAGTATCATCAACATCATCATCTTTCATAAGATCTTCTTCCAATGTCACATAAACCATCTTATAAATAGTAGCAGCTTCAGAAGATTTCATTGTCCACACTCTTCTATTACTATCCCATCTAAGATCAATCGGGCCAACAGGCCATAAATCTGGTCTTTCACCCCAATTTAAATAAAAATCTTTTAATTTTTTCTTTTCTGTCCACTTGCCATCGCTGCCAAGCTTTTGTGTTTTACTAACTACTGATCCTTGATATCCAGCAGTTCTATCCGTACCCATACCTGTAACACCAGCAGAAAAGCCTGTCTGTGTCATATCGTCTTCATAAATATATTCCAGTACCTCGGTATCATCGGTAACAGTGAATTCTATAGGAGCATCCTGATCTGGTACAATAATAGTTTGTTTTTCTGGTTTAGTCCTTGGTTTTTTAACGTATTCTTTTGCATACGTCTGTGGAGCATTACCACTTTCATTTAATGGGTACATGTATAAAGCCCCATCAGTTAAATTCTTATATGCAGTTTTTTTAGGATATCCATCTTTAAGTTTTAATTTAAATCTGAGAGGTTCGCCATTTGTATCTATTTCATAGGGTTCATCCGCGGCATTAGGTACTGGATAACCTTCTAAATCATATCCCCAAGAATGCATAGATAGTGGACCTCTTAAGCCTAAAAATCTTTGATTCATTTGATAGGTTTTAGGTTGTCCTAGTTTATTTAATTTTTCATATAATAATAAATCATCGTTATAGTAATCTGGATGATGATTTTGTACTAATTTATTTTGATTTTTATAAATCTTTAATTCATTTCTTACAGCTCCACGCCCTACAATACCTATACTATGTCTGCATCTATCATGAAAATATCTTGTACCGCCATTTGGATAAGATAGTATGCCATGTACTCCAGAACCGTCTGGATGAATACCTGTATAGTTTTGAGCATTCAAATTTCTAAAATTACCGTATGGTACAATGATAGGATTTAAAGTGACTAAATTAATAGGTATAGAAACTCCGGCGCCACCCACACTACTTGTACTAGTTGTAATAGTCGCTGTAGATGTTGATCCGGCTAAAGATTTAAACTCCTTTAATATACTAATATCCGTACCACTACTTACTATATATGGGGGCAGTGTTTCTATAGACTGACTACCGGCGGTAGTAGTGGCGCTTCCTTTTAGCGTATCTATATTATTCTGATCTACTCTGCCGCATTTAGTACAATATTTTTTATACGCAATTGAATTTAATGTTGTCGGATCTCTTTTATATGCTGTGACATTAATATTTTTGGTCCCAGAGCAAAATGGGCACATACTAGTATCATACAGTCCATAATGAAAGGTACTATTTTTTAGTGTAGGATAAAAAGATATAGGAGAAAATATACCATCTAAACTCATTACAGACTGTAAGCCGTATTGTTTTTTTAACTGAGCATTAACTTCTTTTAATTCGTATAAACCAACGCTAGTATTTAGTGTTGTAGCATCTGACAATACCGGAATAGATAAGTCACTAGTAGTAAAACGACCAACCGTAAATACTCCAGTAACTCCTATATCTTTAGATTCTGGGATAGAATATGCTATAGCGGGAGATCCTATGCCGGGAGTCTCATCCATGATTAAGGTTTGTGCATAAAGTTCATTTCCAGAAATTGGGGGCTGTTCTACATCTCTAAGATAAGGATGGGCCTGAGCAATTAGAACAGTGCTTGGACTCCAACCAAAAAGTTTACTACGAAAACTTTCAGAAGATAATTCAGCTTTATTGAATCTTAAATTATCTATAGTTCTTTGTTGTACACTACCCAGGTTTTGTGTTTGTTGATTAATTTTGGCTAATTGTTTATTTCTTTTAAAGTTTTGTTGATAAAATCTCTTTAATTTATCATTAGAAAGTTTATTAAATAAACCTACTTTAGCCGTATAAGTTCTAAATGTATATGTGGTTGTAACTCCACCTTGACCTATAGATGTTTGTATATTCGTAATTAATGGACCTCCATTAGTATTAGAATATGTGCCGCTAATACTTTTAATATTAAAATTCTTTGTAGTCGTGGTGGTTGTAGGCAAATCAAATATGCCTATAGGATAACCTCCTGTAATAGGAGTCAATGAAGCGGAATCAAATGACGGACCTTTTATATCAGTATATGATATGGTTTTTGAATTTAAGCTTAATATTGGAGGAGTTAGCGCATCATAACTAAATGTCATACCCAAACCAAAATAAGGCAAACCAACAAGATCGATTTGTGCAGTTTCTAGTATTGATTGATAATTTAGGTCTTTTTCTATAATATTAAGTGCTGCTCTGTCCAATAATGCAGATCCTCCGTAGTTCCATGGTACAAGATCTGGGTCTACCAAGATTTTGGTTGGAGTAATCCAGTTGTCTATAGTATTAGCGACACTAATACCAGAAATACCAGAGGAAACACATGTTGACGGAAAAGTATCGGATATATTGACATATGTTCCGCTTGGAAAAATATTACTTACATGTGAAGGATAGTTAGTCCATGGGCCATATGAATATTGATTAATTTTAATTGGTATACCAACAAAAAACGGATGAGCAACTTTTGGTGCTATTTCAACGAAATTAGAAGACCTCATATTCGACGAGGCTTCAGATCCGACTATATCTGGAGCTGCCACACCTTGATCAGATATCAAGGCTTCATAATTAATATCTCCAGTATAATAAAGCATATATTTAATCCAATGTTTATTACGTTTACTTGGATGGGTTTTATGCAAATAAATGCTGAGATCCTCCATGGCCACTGTCGAAATTACTGTTCTATTAGGATCTTTATCTATTTCTGCTTGTGTAGAATTAAGCTTGATACTTGGTGCATCAACAATGATTTTTGCGCCACGTAAATTAATAGGGTCTAAAAATGTAAAACCTTCTTCTATAGAAGTATTCAAATATAGTTTTTGCATCAGGTCGTAGTTTGTGCCTGTTGTTGGGATACCACTTCCCCAAGCGTCTCTGGCTGTTGTTACATTCCAATTAACATTTCCACGATTATTCGTAGGGCGAGAATTAGCATTACTAGACCGAACAGTTTTTATAATGTAATCAGACGAATCTAGACTTGACAGGTCTAAAGATTCTAGGGTAAATTTTAGACAGTCACTTTTTGCAATAGATTTTAAATACTCGTATGCTTCATAGTTCCAAAAGGGATCATTGGACTTATTATCAATATATGTATTGAGATTATTTTTAGAAAATTCACATAATTTTTGTCTAACTATATCTATAGTATTATTAGCGTTATATCCTATAATGGGCTTTATTTTACCACTATCATCAGTCAAATTATACCAATCATTTCCACCAACAACCATAGTATCATCTATAATATTGCCATACTCTTCCCAGGCCCCATCATTAGTCGGTTCATAATTATAGTATAAATTACCTCCTCCTTGAAAAACATAAGCATCACCAATATTGGTGCTGACAGTAATATCGGCATATTGATCATCCTTATATGCTCTTAATCTTGGAGCTGACACCATATATTTTTTACCATAAAATTCTCCGAGCTTTGATACAAAACTATGGATTAACTGTAGGTCTTGTATGGCATCTTCATCGATTTCATGTGAACCATCACCTTCATCTGGAGATATTGCGGATGGTTGACCATATAAGCCAGCTATATTCCCGCCTATTAAATTCCAATACCAATTAGTTTTATCTTTTGCTAAGGCTTCAGCATTTGATGTAGAGATTCCAGAATCGATAAATTCTTTTTTATATTTGTCATAATAGGCTCTTCTAACCATCTCGATAAGATCATTTTTATAAGTTTTTGACAAAGAATAGATAATGAAATTATCGAACCCAGCCAAAGCTGCTCGTATCTCATTTTCTGTAACAATAAAGGTGCCGACACCTCTATCAGTATAAAAACCTTCCAAATTAACTTTAGTTAAAGGAAGTTCATGGATTTTTAATACTACAATACATTGACCGGTCCATGTGTCAAAGTATACTGGTCGAATTCTTTTAAATTCATTATTAGCGGCCGAAGTATCAATCGAATACTCTGTATCAGAAATATATCCAAAAAATGGGGATATCACATCATTGTATATCGGGTAAAATCTATTCGGCATAGTGCCTGTTGGTAGTATCTCTTTGCTGAGATAATAATTTCCGACAACCATATCGGACTGATTGCTCGCCAAATTAAGATTATCATTCCACACCGTATCATTACTGCTAAATCCCGTAGGAGCTATAGCATTTAATTCATTATATATTCCAGTAAAAGTAGGATTTATACCGGTAGATACTACTAGATTATGGGTTGATAAAGGATTAGGAAATTTAATTTTGCCATGATTGAATGGCTTGGATGTTCCTGATATTTGTATATAATCAACAAACTTTTTAGATTGAGGATTATATATATAAGAGCTTTGAGTATATGCTAATCGTAATGATTTTGCCTGATATAGTCTTTGTTGTTTTCCTCCAATAATCATAGTTCTAGCATTAGATTCATTTAATTCTTTACCAGTATTGACAGAAGATACTGGATATCCATTACAGCGTAACAATTTAACAGTATTACTAATCATATTAGGTACTGGTTGCTGGTTACGTGGTATAGTATGTACTTTAATATAATTTTGTCCATATAGTCTGTACATACTGATATGATAATCATATCCGGACTCTTCAGTAATTTGCGTTATAAAATCTAAAATACTAATACTAGGGCCAGCTATTCTATAATCTTTAGGAAATGTTGGTAATTCAGATAAGTCTAATAAAAATTCACAATAGGTATTATTGGTTCCATTTGTAATAAATGGGTCATCTGGTGGAATAACGCCATAACTTTTAAATGTTGTACCAATAGTGGTGGAAGAAATTTCTTCCTGCATTTTTTTAACTACTATGCGTCCAAACGGGGAAAATGCAGATTTTGGCGCACCATAATCGGGATCAGAACCAACCTGAGATAATAATGGAGTAGATCCTGGAGTAATATTAGAATTTGTAGAAGATGTTAGTACTAATAAGGCATCTACAATTTTTTGTACTTCTATACCATTTTCATTAAGATTAGCTCCCCCAAATCCTCCTTTATTCATAGATTCCAAAAATCCATAAATATTAAAAACATTAGGAATATTACCCTTACCAATACTGTTATTATAAACAGCATCTGATGTCATAATATTACGAGGACCACCCCACTCACTATTACTACTATCGGCTGCGTATATAGCTCCGGCAAAATCGCTTAATAAAATATATGACTGAGCTAAAATACTTTCAAAACCTTGAATATTAACACTATATCCACGACCAGAAGTATTCTCTGTTCTGCTCCATGACTGCACAATTCCGCCAAATGAAAAGTCTCCTAATTTAAAAATAACAGGACTACCTATGATATCATATACATATTCTGATGTAGTAATATCTCCACTAGTATTAATTTTAGTTTTATTACCAAAAAAACCTGGATCTTGATCGGTATAATATTTAGATACTATGTTTGAAGTATCATCAAGATAATAATATACTTTACCCGGTAACATCCATTCACTTGGCGGAGTGTTGGCGCTAATAGGGGCCCCACTTACAGTTGATATATAACACTCTATACCACTACAAGTATGATAGTGATTATCGGCCCATGTTATTGGGGGTGTACTATTATTAATAATTTGAGCATTACCACAAACAGGATTTTTGTCCTCTATTAATGATACAGTTAGCTGGGATGCTTGACCACTCCATCCTTTACTTACATTAATACTTGATATGCTTGCACCTAAAAATAAGGTTTGCGCTATCATTTTTCCTGTTGGGGCACACAATGGCATAATAAATATTATCCTATTTAAAAAAATTAAAAGCTAATGATTAAGTCTATTGTAGTTATTTCCAATAGAACAATGTTGATAAACCCAGCTAACATTTCTTATATATCTACCCTCAGTGGGATTCCAACTCAAATCATTTTGTTGTAAATAGACCTGACCAGTTAAAGGCTCTCTGCTCATATTTGGGAAAATATTTACAACCCTACGACCAAAAGGTGCTAATCCATCAATCAATTCTTCTATAGCTTTATATGTGGTTCCGCCTGTCCATACCGGACAATAGTTACTGGTAATTAAACATCCATCTATTCCTGTTGGTGTACCTACAATAATTTCTACAGTAACGCTTTTGGTGGAGCTTGTGGTAGTACCCAAAGACTGAAGCACTGGACCTAATCTGCGACCTAATACGAAAGCCTGATTAATAACGTCTACAGGGCCAGTATCATTAATAGTAATATTTTCAGAAATTACACCACTTAAAAGTTTAAGTTTATTATTAAATTCATATGTATATGATACTATTCCTTTTCTAGGATCATGAGATTCTGTAGTAGCAATAGGAATAATGTTCAACATTCTTTCATGAGAATAAATAGGATTATTTAATGGTGGTTGTGGAGAATAGTTAAATTGTACATACGGGGCGTTTCTGTCGAGACTATCCACAACCATACATGCTCTACGATAAATATATGGTTTAATATCATGCAACCATCCGCTAACAGCATTTATATATTTGCTGTCGCTTAAAACCAATCCTGTTTGAGACAATTCGTCTAATCTTTGCATAGATTTTCCGCCGGTTGTGCCAGCTGCTAATAATCCTGTTATTGATATAATACCATTATTATCTGGTATCATTTTATCTGCTTGTCCGGTCATAACAGGAAGACTAGACATCATTAAGCCTTTGATTTGTCCCTGGACTTTTACTGTTTTAATATTTTTTTCATCAGTATTAGATTCAACAGTATAGTCTTCCAAATAATTTAACCCTGTGGGCATCGCTAACCAGGTGTCATTGACTTCATAGGATCCAGCATTTGTATTAAAATTTATGGTTCTAAGATGATTATATAAAAATATTTTATCAAAACTATCTATACTAAAAATAGTATTAGAAGAAAATTTAGGATATCCCGATGCACTATTGCCATTAAATGAAGATGCTAATTGCATCTCAACCCACTTTTTCGCATTAATATATGCAGAATAATTTGCACTAGCCGGCACTCCTCCGTAATTAACAACATTATGTGAAGGTAATCCATCCGCTGATACTTTTCTGGATAATCTAAATTGAGGTATAGTAACAATGTCTAAATTAGGAGATGTTGGTCCACTTTTTGGGTTTGTTCCTGCGTTAGAATAACCTAAAATAGGATTATGATATTCTTGATTACCATTGACAGTTATTTTTTGATTCATATATACATATTCTTCAACAGGCTCTAATGACCAAGAATCGGTACCGTTTTTAATAAGTGGTATACCACTATATATAGGTTCAGAAAATTCTAATTCTATATTATAGTCTGATGAAAATATCCAATTATCATTACTTTTATTTGCTGTTAAATTTAATACTTTTACGCCTGATCCAGACAATATTACCGTGCTACCACATTTAATTTCAAAAATTCCTGTGGGAGATTTAAACAGATCTGTTAAATCATTAATAGCCCTTGCAATAACTGCGGTTCCGCTACCACTAGGATTTACTAGTGGATCATAATATTTTGATCTTACTATTTTACCAGATAGTGTTGCTTTTGTTGTGACACTATAAGTAATACCACCTTCAGATACATTATATGTCTTACTAAGATCAACCATTGGCACCGGCCCGGTTATCTCGTCAATAGCCTTATATGCGTAATAGACTCTTACCGGCGTTTGTCTTGTAGAATAAGCGGGATCGTCTAATTTAGTAATAATATTATTAGAATTATTATTAGTATCTAAATTAATAGGCGCAGCATATACCATGAAAACTTATCCTAGTGTTGTCCTTATACCTATTTAAGCAAACTGATAATAGAATGATAAATTTTTGGTTTCGTTTGTTGCAGTAAAGGAGTAGCTTTCGGGGAAAGTTCTTACTGGCACATTATTTAAATTATTGATATAGACCGTATAATTTTTTCCTATAGTTAAATTAGACACATTGACCTCAACCATATTTGGGCAAGAGCATTGATTATTGTCTAATTGAACAATATTACCAAAAGAAAAAACTACTTTTAAATTTGAATTAGCCATAATATTCTCCCATAATGTACTCTATATTAGAATACACCAAGCTAATAGTCAATAAGCTAATCATAAATATATGATTAAATATTAAGCTTGTTTAAAGGAGCAAATTGGAACACTTATTACTAGTAGTCTTTAAAAGGAACAAGTTTATTACGCACAAAGTATAGATTAAAAAATCCACAAAAAGCACATAAAATATGATCCACTAAAAATAAATTTTCACTTTTGAGCGGATTTAAGACAAAATTAAGAACTAAACTCACCCGGGCGTATTTGTGTATGTTGTAGTCGGCGTAATGGTTGGTGTTGGAGTTGGAAACGCGAGGATTGGAGTTTGTGATGGCAGCGGCTAGGGGTTTGCGCAATTAAGGGTCGGAACAACATCGAGCGTGCCTACTGGCGACGGCGGCCGTTCTGGTGCAAGCACTACGCTACCGTCACACCACGACCGTTTGTACAAAAACTCGTCCGAAACGCTGGCAAAACCAGACTCCTGGCTAGTTTGCCACCACATATACTCCCCGCTCAAACAATTTGACGAAACAAGATTAGTATATGGAGGCCCGTTTTGAGGAGTGCTGCCCGAATAACCGCACGCGCTTAGCGCGTCTTCTGTAATGTCAAAAAACACGTTGTCTTGGCATAGCATCAGACGATATTGAAATTTGACGCGCCCGATTCCCAACAATCCAGTAAAGCCTTTGCCTGGCAAGTTCACTCCAACGTTTGCTTGGCACCCATCTACGAACAAATCATCAATGCCAAGCGTCTGCCTGTGCGAATAAACCCAAACGTAGGTACATCCGCTCAAATAATCTTGGTAAGCAGATTGCAGTGAAAATGATTGCGGCGTCGTATTTAAGAACGCTTGAGAATAAAACGTCCAATTCCATGATTCGCTGCCTTCTGGCTCCGGCATGCTTATTGTGCAATTAGATCTGCAATAACAAGGTGGCGGCGGCGTGGTGTAAAGAGGTGGAGTATTTGTTGGTGTTACGGTATTAGTAGGAGCATTTGTTGGTGTTACGGTATTAGTAGGAGTAACGGTTGGAGTACTTGTGTTAGTTGGGGTGACTGTCGGAGTGATTGTGTTGGTTGGAGTCACAGTATTAGTTGGGGTAACAGTGTTAGTGGGAGTTACTGTGTTAGTAGGAGTAACAGTTGGAGTACTTGTGTTAGTTGGGGTGACTGTCGGTGTTTTTGTTGGTCTAGGAGAACATAAATTTCTTTCACTACATTTAATAAAAACACTATCAATATCTCTTTTATTTTTTGTAGTATTTAAGCTATCTATTTTTAGTATTAGTAGATCATTTTTATCCATAGTTATTAGCAGAGAGATATTCTGATAGTAATCTGAAGCTATAAAAGAAATTGTGGAAGGATTAACAGAAGCTAGCTCTGGAGCAAAATCAGATAGCAAAGATAGACTAATAGAATAGGCATCTCCGATTGTTAAATTGGTAATAGTAATGTTATATGCAAATTCTATATAATTAGTATTATTAAATATCATAAATTACTTATTAATTTTTAAAGTTACTATTATATACACTATGTATGTAAATAGTTATTAAAGCTTGAGATCCCCACTGTTAGAAATTATACTCTCTTTGGAAACATTATCATTTATTTACCAATATTGTAAAAAAGTTGATCGATAATATTATTATAAAATACCTGATAATCATTTGGAAAAATTATATTTTTTTTAAATAATTCATTAGTATAAATAATTTTTTTATTTGGCCATAAAGATAAAAAAAACGATCCACAAATAGTTTCTTTGGCTTGATCCATAGGAGTTGCATAAAGATAATAATCTGTTTTAATATTATTAATGTAGTTTGGTAATGAGTTATTTTTTGACCATTGTATATACTCATTTATGTCTTTAATACCTATTACAATATCAATATCTTTTTGATTATCTACTCCATCAACTATTATGGATCCTGTTAACCCAATATCATCAAACCATAACTCTTGAGACAAAATATCATAAAGAGTGCGGAATACTTCTGGCCAAATAGATGGTACTATAAGTTTAGTTTGTTTAGCAAATTTATTTATTACTTTATTTATAAATTCATGATTATATCTTCTATTAAAACACTTTATTAAAAATTCTTTATCTTCTTCTCCTTGTTCATAAACATTTTTCGGACATTCATGATTACAAAATAGTGAAGATGTTTTTACTATATGTCCTAATTTTAACGATTGATATTTACAAATACAAGGACTATTATCGGATTCTCTAAATTGACAATTAAAATTATACATATTTTTTTGTTTTCATAACATCATATACACTATTCCCATTAGAGTCTGTATTACCAGAATCTGTCCAAATAATGGAAAAGGCATTTAGATCTAAAGCATGACCACAATAAATAGTACCTGATCCGGAAGGACTTGTAAATAATTCAATATCTGAAACGCATACTTCTGGTCCATTACTTAAATTAAATTCTTCTATACTTACTGAAACAAGATTATTATTCGGAATATCACATAAACAACATTCACAATTTTTAATACATGGATAATTACAATTCATTCCATTATTAGTATATCCTGGTGGACAATCGTCACAAATTGACGCTCCGAAAAGATTATAGCAATCACCATCACAAGGAGCATTGGGCACGCAGCACGGCGGCGTTAACGGAATAGTAATCGGTGGAGATACATCACCTCCCGGAGCAGCAGATGGTCTTTCAAAATCATTCCACCACCACCCATTAATAAAAGGAACAGTACTACCAAATTCGGGTGACAATGCTTGTTCAGAAACATCTGTCCAGGTTTTCCCGGTACACTCATATATTTTAATTTTACTTAAGCTATATCCTTCAAAAGTCATACTGAATATACCTCTGGCTAAAAATGTAGAACCTATTTTAGTATCTAAATATCCGTATGTCCATTTTAATATACAATCTCCGCCATTTAACCCTACATCATCACCAAAATAATGACAAGGAAATCCGACAAACTCACACCGTGCAAATCCTCCTGCAGCATAAACAGTACACTTACTATATAATTCGGCAAAAGAATTTGGAGCTGGGTTACCATTGCTGTCATATATATAATATTGATTAATACTTTGTGGCAAAGTACAGTCGCACGGCACCGGCACCGGAGGTTGTGGTGCCTGCGGCGTAGGAGTTGGAAACTCGAGGATTGGAGTTTGTGATGGCGGCGGCATTGGTGTTTCTGATGGTGTTACGGTATTAGTAGGAGTAACAGTTGGAGTACTTGTGTTAGTTGGAGTAGCTGTGTTAGTTGGAGTAACAGATGGAGTTAAACTATGTGTTGGAGTAACTGTAGGTGTTGGAGTATTTGTTGGTTTTACGGTATCAATTGGAGTACTTGTGTTGGTTGGAGTCACAGTATTAGTTGGGGTAACAGTGTTAGTGGGAGTTACTGTGTTAGTAGGAGTAACAGTTGGCGTAGGAGTATTTGTTGGTGTTACGGTATTAGTAGGAGCATTTGTTGGTGTTACGGTATTAGTAGGAGTAACGGTTGGAGTACTTGTGTTAGTTGGGGTGACTGTCGGAGTGATTGTGTTGGTTGGAGTCACAGTATTAGTTGGGGTAACAGTGTTAGTGGGAGTTACTGTGTTAGTAGGAGTAACAGTTGGCGTAGGAGTATTTGTTGGTGTTTCTGATGGTGTTACGGTATTAGTAGGAGTAACGGTTGGAGTACTTGTGTTAGTTGGGGTGACTGTCGGAGTGATTGTGTTGGTTGGAGTAACAGTTGGCGTAGGAGTATTTGTTGGTGTTTCTGATGGTGTTACGGTATTAGTAGGAGTAACGGTTGGAGTTCTTGTATTAGTTGGGGTGACTGTCGGAGTGATTGTGTTGGTTGGAGTAACAGTTGGAGTACTTGTGTTAGTTGGAGTAACAGATGGAGTTAAACTATGTGTTGGAGTAACTGTTTGAGTAACGGTTGGTGTGGGGGTTTTTGACTCAGAAGGAGATATTACAACGCTACAATAGCTAGAAGATACGCTACTACTATATCTAATCATAGATAATTTAAAAATATATGCATAATTATTAATTAAATTATTTACAATAATACTTCTATCTGTATTAGTTGCATTACTATAAAAAGTCCAACTTGATGCTCCAGATAATTTATATTCTATAGTAAAGTTTTTAACTAAACTAGAGCAATAAGAATCAAGCTCCCAGCTCAATGATACTGATCGATCAGATCCATATCCTGTAAAATTTTGCACTGTACAATCATCAATACAATCAATATTTACAGTATCTGGCAAATTAGTTTTATGATATCTGATACGATTGGTCTGTGTAACTGTTGGTGTAATACTATGTGTAGGAGTTACAGACGGAGTAACTGATGATGTTGGTGTAACCGTTGGACTAGGAACAACATATGGCATACTCTATCCTATGATACTAAAATTCCTATAAATTAACAACTAGAGTTGCATACTATACTGGTAAAATCAACGAAACTTTCTCCAGTAACATTATCATTTAATACAAATTTAACAACACTACTAGGGATACCGCTCATACTAACCATAGATAATATTTTACCAGTTCCATCACCAAAACTACTAATACCAGTAGCTGGACTAACCGCTACAGTATCTGGCCAAGCTTGTACATTAAAAGTATAATTTTTACCTGGTTCAGCCCCGGTAATATTAATAGTTAAAGGAATAGGATTAGCACAACATCCAGCGGTTAAAGATAATTTTGGAGATCCAGCAATAGATGGTTTGGGTCTATAGTATAATCCTCCAGGCAAACATTTATTGCACTTTACAGTTACCATATCACTCATAACATCACAATCTGATCCTTCTGTAGGATATAGTTTGATTTTAACAGATGAAAAAATATTTTTTTGACTATAATCTTTGTTAAGATTAGTATCAGCAGTATATTGCCAATATTCAGTGCAATTACCAGATTCTGGACAAAAACGAAATACAGCATCAATAGTATCGCTATAAGACATAGGAATAAATGTTCCACTTATTGGACTAACTCTAGATGGCCAATTAGCCGCTACTGATTCAAAAGAGTACCTATATTCTTTTCCTGGCTCTAATCCGCTAATATTAGCAGTAAGATAAGCATAAATATTTTCTGGCGGCCCTGATAATGTAACATTGTTAGATGTAAAATTAATATATGGGCAGCATGTTGGTAAAGTGGGGCATGACGCTGTTGCTGGTCCGCCGATAGCGGGAATAGCATATGGAAATACTGCTGTATTTTTGGAAATAAAATAATATTCTTGACCAGATTCTAATTGAGTAAGAGTGCTACTAGAACTAGGGGCGCCAGAACTATTTTTGAAAAAAACAGGAACAGCGCCTTGTTCATTTTGACTACCATATATAGTAACAATATTACTCATAAAAGACGTATACTGTTGCTGAGTAGCACTATCCATTCCTGCGGGAGCGGATAATAAAGTTAGAGCATATTGACCGTTGTATCTCTCTATAGCAAATTCATTATTAATCAACATTTTAGCGCCTCTTTATAATATAAGAATATATGGTTAGCGATAGTAATATACACCGATGTTATTAAAAATTAATTTGACCATTATTAATAGTGGATGAATATGATATTCCACTGATAATAGCTGTTATATTTTTACCATTATATGCTGGTATAAATAGTAAATCTCCAATTTTACTACCATTTCTGGTTACTACACAAGTAGACGGTAGTGGAGCTGGTGTTCCAACAGAAGGAAGATCTAAAGTGTCCACCATTGGTACAGATAGTTCTATGGTGGATTCAAATGTATTAGGTATGAATCTTAAAGACAAAAAATTATTATATCTATATGTCCAATTATTAATTGATCTTAAAGTCTCTGACCATAATACTATGGGTGTTGTATTTGCAAAAAAGATATATCCATTATTCGGTTCTAAAGACATTAGACTATTCAGATTAGCTGGTATTAATGAATCCCAACTAATATACGACGAACTAGTGCTATTTAATCCTATAATTTTATTAATATTATTCTTCCATGATGCATTATTAATAATCAAAGAGCTATGTCCTCGATAAGTTTCTATAGAAATATTTTTATTAAGAATAGTAAATGATGTTGAATCCAATATATCTGTATTGCTATATAGACTATAATTAGGATTACTATTTTTGCTAATAATTAAATATGTTTTATATCTTTGTAAAGAGCTTAAACTATTGATTCCGTTAGCACTCCATGAGAGCCATGAAGATTGATTGTCAATATAGTATATAGTGTCTATTTGATTCAATATATTACTGGATAATGAAGATATTTCTATATCAGATTGTCCTAAATATTTAACAAATTGAAGTTTTTGAGTAATCATTGTGGGGGGTACAGGTTTGGTTGGTGACGGTGTTGGTGTGCTCGTTATTCTTGGAGTATGAGTAGGTGTTTTTGTCACTGTTGGTGTTACGGTATTAGTTGGGGTGACTGTCGGAGTGATTGTGTTGGTTGGAGTAACAGTTGGCGTAGGAGTATTTGTTGGTGTTTCTGATGGTGTTACGGTATTAGTAGGAGTAACGGTTGGAGTTCTTGTATTAGTTGGGGTGACTGTCGGAGTGATTGTGTTGGTTGGAGTAACAGTTGGAGTAACAGTAGGTGTTGGAGTATTTGTTCGTGTTACGGTATTAGTTGGGGTGACTGTCGGAGTGATTGTGTTGGTTGGAGTAACAGTTGGCGTAGGAGTATTTGTTGGTGTTTCTGATGGTGTTACGGTATTAGTAGGTGTTGGAGTAGGACCAGGAACAACATAAGAGCATATATAATTGGACAAGAAAGGTCCATCGCCATTGGAATTTGCCGTTACACATATTGGGGCTGTGTCTGTTTGAGTAGCATAAGTCCAATAACCAGCGTTAGTACCACCACCCTTGTAATAAGCTGCTTTATGCCATTCATTTACTGTTGGCAGTCTATACAGGGGATTAGGTCTTTGTTGAATTACTGCGAGCGGCGATATATAATATGCACCGTCCTCTGTTGTAGTTTCATCCTGTGTACCAGATAGCTTTCTATTGTGTAGCCAATTACAATATCTCAACATATTCATAACACTAACATAAACAACTGGTTTATTAGCATATGTGGAGCGAATATCATATATATAATTACCAGGTGTTCCAGATCTTAATATCCCGCATCTATCACTAGCCATATTAATATCATATACTTTATTAGTATCTGTTTTTGCTATAGAATTTAAAAACTCAACATATTCACAAACAGTTACTGTATATTGACCTATTTTATAGGCATAAGGGACAAATCCACATCCATAGATATTATTAAGATTAGATGCATCTCCTACCGCAACAAAACTACTATAGCTATAAATGTCTAATAATGACGCTAAACGAAAACCCATGCTAGGAGATCCTAATGTATATGTAGCAAATGGTGCTACTGGAGTTGCAGCAGCAGCAGATAAATAGAAATCGGGGTCATTAAAATCACCACCGAACAAATAACTTTGGTTTGATGATATAACGCATTCATTAACGTTACCGCTCTGGTCATAAGTACCATAAGCAGATGGCCCACCATTACTTCCAACAGTAGTAACATTGCCATTTATCGAACCATCCCAATTAGCACAAGAATTATAATTTGCACTATTATTTCCAGTAGGATATACCATGAATTATTTCCTTTAATTAAATAAAATTAATATTTCCAGCAATAAAATTGCCTATATATGGAATACCGCTAATAGTAACTTTAAATAATTTATTATTATAAATTGATGCTGGGAATATTACTGTGGCTTTGATAATACCACCAACACTAATATTCATAGTGGATGGTAAATCATACCCATTTTGTGCTATATATTCAATTCTATCTCCTGTATTACCACTAAAAGTTAATCCATTACCAGAAATATAGTTAGATCCAGACAATATTGTTAAGCTATTAATAAAATTAGAAGTACTAGTTGGAGTAATAGTAGGAGTCGGAGTTCGTGTTGAAGTCGGTGTTGGTAGAATTAGATCAGTATAACTCCATGAGCTGACCGAATATCCTAAACCAGCACTAAAATATAAAGCTCTGAATTTAGTATAAGGAGTTCCTGATATTGTAAAAGACTTATTAGTGTTAGCATTTATACTTTCTGATGTACTCAATGCATATTGCCAAACTATACCATCTTCAGATTTTTCAATGATCATATTTACTAAAACATCATTAACATTAAAAATATATAAATATGAGGTATTAAAGTCATAATTAATAATAGGTGCAGCTATAGCATCTGGATTGGTATAGATATATACATTAGACCATGGGCTAGATAAGGTTCCTGCGCCTAGAGAAAATGCTCTGGATCTATACTTTGTATTAGTATCGCCGTTATAGAATATAGACGACGATCCATTTGCAACAACATTCACAAACGGGCCAATATCTTGCCAAGACATTCCATTAGTATCTGATCTTTGAGATTGAATCAAAACAGGATATTCGTTAGTGTTGAATAACCAAACTAGATCATTATCAATAGATATGCTCTGTAGTGGTGGAATGACTGGAGGTAGTGTTGGAGTCGGTGTTGTTGTAGGAGTAGGTGTTTGAGTATTAGTAGGAGTTATAGATGGTGTTAAACTAACAGTAGCAGTAATCGATGGAGTTATACTTATAGTAGGAGTGATAGATGGTGTTACTGTAGCTGTAGCAGTGATAGATGGAGTTGGTGTAGGAGTATTGCTAGATGTTGGAGTATTAGTACATGTTGGTGTTGGTTGAGGATTACAAACAACCGTCAATATATCTTCAGCATAGGAACAATTAGTTCCTTCTGTAGCATGTTGTAAAACAGATACTTTAAATAATAAATAGTTTGGATTCATGGCTTAATTAAGGTAATGAGGATGGGGTTGGTGTTATAGTTGGGGTAACAGTAGGGGTGCTACTCACGGTAGTAAATGTTCTTTGTGGACAAGATAAGGCATATTCCCAAGCTGTTCCCTCGCATGGGGCTTCTACTATAACCTTAATGTATGTACATCCATCTGGCTTATTTAAATTAACTGAGCCTCTTCCCGTTCCACTTATACTATCTGCATAGCCGCAAGTTGCTGCTCCTCTATATCTACTATCAAATAGTAAAACATCGTTTAATCTACTATCTAACGGCACAGCAAAAACTAAAAATCTGTCTGGAACACTATAGGCATCATAATCAAAAGTCATAACTCCTGGCCAATAAGGTACTTGAATCAATCTGATATCAACAAAATATAAATTTAAATCTGTATTGGTGGATATATTTTTTGTAATAGCATTACTTAAAAAGATTTTTTTATTGACTACGCGATTATCAAAATCTGAAAACCAATTAATTATTTCAGTAATATATGTACCAGCAGGTATACCATCGGCATTAACAACAGTATTTTTACTCAAACCATCAACATCTTTAATAATTAAATAATTCTGACCAGCTACAGCAGCATTAATAATTTTTGTAATAGATGTTACATTTTGACCACCAGCAGATTGAATATCATTGCATAATACTGGTGGTGTTGGAGAGGGCGTTAGACTAACTGTTGGCGTAGGTGTGGGGGTTCTAGGCGGACCATAATCTGGTTGTAGATGATCAAAAAATACTATATCTTCAGGATCAGGACAAATACCATAACCAGTAATAGTTTCACAGCAAGAGGTACAGCCATTTCCTTTAATATCGCCCGGATCAATAACTGTTATGGGAGAGCCAGTTAATGCATCATAATCTATGATAACATTAGTAATGATACTACCATTAGACTTTCTTAAGGCTATAGGATCAGAATAATAGCATCCTCCATTATATACCACAAAGTCTGTAATAATATTGCCACTTACTGCTGTAACTTGAATCACACCACCAGCACCATTACCTCCATTAGCGGACTCTACATATATTTTTTCATTTAATGCAAATCCAGATTTACCAATTAAATTACTTACTACGTCCTTAGTGATAGATCCTGAACAAACAATAGAGCCTCTAAGAGGTTGAGTATATGATGTTTCTATACAGCATATATTTAGATCTGAAGGAATAGGCTCTGGAGGACTTATGGGAGAGTCTGGTGGAGGAAAACTACCAGCGTTAATAATTACTATAGGCCCGTTGGGGCCTAATGGTATATTTTGTGTAAAATCTAAAATAGTTAAGCCCGGATTAGCGATGATAGTACCAGTAGCATCATCTCTAATAACTAATGGATTGTTAGCATCTCCATATCCTGATCCAGAATCAATAACTACTATGGGATTCTCAATAAGCTTACTAAAATTAATGGTGGGAGTCGGAACAATGGTCGCGCCGTTCTCATCAAAGAATAATGGGGTAGAAGTGTAGCAGCAACCGCTGCCCTCTATAGCAAAATCTAGTATATTACCATTAGCATCAACCTTAGTAACCACAATTATTCCACCAGAGCCGCCACCTCCTTGTAAATAGATTTTTTCTCCAACAGTATATCCTGGCCCATCACCAATTATACCGGATATTGATTCTTTAGTAATACCACCTTCTGATGGTAATGCCCAACAACAATTTGAGCCTGTAATAGAACCACCACTACCATTACCACTTAATCTGATTAAAGCTGTTGGAACACACTCAAAATCATAGCCTCCATTTTCTACTTCCCAATCTAAAATAGCTCCGCCAGAAGATACTGAAGTAATTTTAATTAATGCATCCTTACCTCCACACCCACTAGTAGTAACATAATCTCCTACAGTATATCCGGAGCCTCCAGATAAACTAATACTATTTTGTGTTAAACTTAAAGAAATAACTTCAACTTTTGCTCCTTCTCCTCCCTGACCATCAACTCTCAAAATTTGTCCGAATTGATAACCTATTCCTCCATAAATAGAGAATGAATCATTAGTAAGACCACCAGCATATGGGATGGTACCATTATTCATATTGAATGAGGCACTAGCGCAACTACCGTTTCCTGTAATAGCTTTTACTCCAGTTGGAGCATAGGTGAAGCCGTATCCTCCATTTAAAACATTAAAAGAAGATATACTACCATTCAAACCTGTGGCTAAAACTTTAATAATAACCCCATCGCCATCTCCTCCCACAGTAGTTAGTAGGTCACCAACACCGAATCCTCCGCAACTGGTTAAGCTATTAACAGAATCATTAGTAAGGCCAACAGATTGTACCTTAATTAAAGATCCCCCACCTAAAGTTAGCATGGTGCCTACTTTTATGCCACTACCGCCGCCGAATGTTTTAATACTCTCATATCCAATACCGACTTTATCTATTTGCACTATACATGGCGCTGATCCTCCTCCGAATGCTACTTTATCACCAACAGTAAAATTACTACCTCCATTTAGCTTAACCAAACTAGCAGCTGTGCAACCCATTGGTCTGCACTCTTTATATGTTGGTATACCGTAAGAAACATTTACTCCTGTTGGTAGCACAACTGAACAGGGATTGGTCTGATAACACTGTAATAAAACAGGTTGACTATTTTTTATAATCTTAGTATCTAGATCTTGTACCTCGGCATAAACAAACGCATATGGATTTCCGGATAAAGCAATTTTACTATTAAAATTTTGTGTATTATCACCAGCGTATATTATACCACTTTGATTTTCAAAGGCTATACTATTAACTGGATTATCATAAAAACGATACTTATATGCTTTGCCTCTTTCAGCATTTTTAATTAAACCTATTAAAGGCAATGGATTATCACAAAGTCCTAATTTTATAATATCATCTGTAGAATCTATAGGAGACTCAATATCTGAATCAATAATTTCAACAAAAAATGAGGCATCGTTAGTTCCGCATTGTAATACTGTTTGAGATGATCCTGTTTGACCGAAACCCTCTGTCATATCGATAATTGTAGCACTAATAACGTATCTGCCAGAACATTTGATCTTAGCTGTTGTGGCTAGATTTTGAGAACTAGATGATGCATATAAATCTGAGGATGAGGGATTAAAAAATGTACCGGCATCGATGCAAGTATTTTCGCTAGGATTTAATAATGTATACGTTGTTTTATAGATATGCCCTGGGATTAAATTTTTGGCCAATAATGTAATTATAAGAGTATCTGATACACAATCTTTGCTTTCTAGCGTGAAAGTTCCGGCTCCTAGGCTCTGATCTGGAACATAATTTCTAAAATCAAATTGAATAGTGGGATTGGGCATTATTTCCTCTTTTAAAAAATCATATATTCATCATGTAATACACTAAACATTAACAATTACCACACCTAAATACGGCCATTGATTGTACGGTCTGATTAGCGTCAGAAAGTCCAAATTCGAGTATATAATTTTGACAAGAATTAGGCAAAGTTATCTCTGTATAAACATAGGTTGGATTGTCCAGTATTGTTATAACTCCGCTAGGATTGCTCAATTTAAGGTCTAATCCATTCATATCAGTATTAAATTTATATCTATAAGTTTCTCCTATTACTCCTTGAGCCTTACCTCTAATAGTAACTTTATTACAATCTCCTAATGTGTTTATGTATCTATCAAAAGACGCTGAGAAGGCTAGTGGTGGTGCTGGTGGTGATGCTGTTACTGTTGGGGTGATGGTGGGTGTTGGAGTAAGGGTCGGCGTAATTGTAACTGAAGGAGTGGGTGTTGGAGATGCCGGTATTGGATATCCTGAGCCACAAAGAGTACCACAAACCAGATTCTTATAGTCAGTATAGATTAAAGTATCATTACTATCATAAATAGATAAAGCAATAATATTATTACTAGAATTATCTGACATATTACTATTAATTTTAACAAAAGTTTTAAGCTCTGGAGATGGTTTTTGAGATCTGAGCAAATATCCTGTAGGATCAATAGTAACATTGGTTTGAGTTGGTATAGATCCTAAACTAGTAAATGTTATTCTGTATGTTTCATCTAATGATAAATTTAATCCAGTATAACTAATTAGTATACCGCTACCGCAAATATTGGGGCTATATATTAATTTTTCAGCCATAATTTATATCATCCATTACATTGAGTGCAACAAATATCCAGAATTTTTTCCGATCTTATTAGGTTCTGAGTAGTTCCTCCGGCTGAAACTATTTCTAAAACAGATATTTTGATCAGAGCAACAGCCTGTACATTTTTATCAATAGTTAGATTCAAAGCCATAGATCTTGATGAGCTTGTTAATGGTAATAACTCAACTTGATTTTGACTAATAACCATAGTAGAATTAGAAATAAGATCTGTAATTTGACAAAGATATCTATGATTTACCAATAGATTATTAATGTAAACGATTAAGCTATCACCACCACAGCAAAAATTAGTAATATCGCTAGTTTTGATATCTGGTACAGGTACCGGACAAGTTTGATCGTCTGGTGTCTGACAAACTGGTGAACCTAAATATTTTATTACGGTACCATTTTGCATTTTAGCAAATAGTATGCCGGTATTAGCATTAAAAACAAGCTCTCCAACCTCTATTTGTTCTGGGGCGGGAGCGGATGTAGATGTTATATCTCTTTTTAAGATCATGATGAGCATACTCCAGTAAATACTACCGTACCGCCATCTAATATATTAATTATAGGAGAATTCATAATATCAGTCAAAACAATTTCTCCATTATTATTTACTAATAAAATTTGTCCACTTGTTGTAGGCATACTAAATTTAATATTAGTAAGATTAACTTTACCATTTAAAAATATACCAGAATTATTTACTCTAATATTATTAGTATTATTAATTCCTAAATAAGCACTATCTCCATTTATACTAAGTTGTTCAATTAATGTTCCATTTTTATTAACAGCAACAGCAAATTCTCCGCTTGTAGAAACGGCATTTGATGATACTGCTTTACCTCTTAATTGGGCATAGTCTGCTTGATTGCCAGTAGAATTTTTGCATGATAGATTTATGGTTCCGATAATTGAGTTAGAATCTATTGCTGTTGATGGCTTGTGATATAGTGTGATATTTGTAGGATTACATTGATTTCGATTTTCTACTCTTATACTATCTTGGCATAAACTATTAATAATATGTAAAGATGTTTGAGGTCTTGATCCGCTAGGAATATTTATGCCTAGTTTACCATCATATCCAAAAAAAAGATTTTTATCGCCGCTGCCCTTTACGATAAAATCAGAAGCATTTCTACTATTATTAAATATGGTAGGATAATTGCCAGATGTTGGTAATATGGCATGTGCTAGGGCTTCTTCTGATGACCCTAATAAAACCTTATTATTTCCTCCTACAAAAACATTAGAATCTCCTAGATCACCACCATTATTATATTGAAAAGAACCAGATGTTCCTACGGCAACCCCAAGAGCACCAAAAGTGGCTGATTCATTATCTAATAGCGAATGATTGTCGGGATTAACCAATACTATCCAGTCTGATCCTGTACATGCAAGTTTAATATAAGAATCAGCATATAGAGTAGTATAATAATTAGAACCATTTATTATATTAACAACATAAGGTCCTGTGCTGGTTTTAAGTTCTATAATTATATTTTCATTATTTGTTGGGTCTGGTAAAGTTATATTAAGATTTTTTTCACTAATATCCAATAAATATGTAGCAGAAATTGGTGCCAGTTCCGTATTCTCTTTAACTTCTATAAGACTAGATAATGACCGATTAAAATTATATGAATTAGCAAAACAATATAGAGCATTATTAGAATTTTCTTCAAAAGATACTGGGTTATTATTATCAGATGATGATAAAATTTTTAGTCTATTTAAGATTAATTTATTGTCATTATTAAGATATTCTATTTGTCCTATTCCAACCTCGTATCTGCCCTGGTTTTTGCATAAATAGGGGATTACTAATCCATTTTGATTACTATCGAATCCTTTATATCCAGACAGAGCATACCCTAAGATAAAATAGTTATTTTCAGAATAGAAATAACAGGCCGTATTATCTAAAATTGTAATAGGAAAATTGATCATATTTTATACCTTGTTAGTCTCTAGTTATATATACACCCGTATTATTTTTCAATATCAACTATACCAATCCTGCTTGATGACCAATAATCTGACCAACTGTTGCTGGGTCTTCTTCGTGTAATTTAGCATCTCTATGACGAGCTGTGGCTACTGTATTAAGTGCCACTTGCTCCATTTTACTATCAAATTGTTTAGCGTATTTTTGTTCTGCTCCGTCCAAGCCCATAACGTGCTGCATAACTGTTGCGCTCATGTTGTGTACAACTTCTTGAGGTATGGAGTTGATAGACTCACCAAACATTGCTACATTTTGACTCATTGTGCTCATGGCCTGTTTAATATTCTCGCCAACATCTTTAAAGTTTTCTAGTGAACCAAAAGTATCTTTAAGGGACTGTACAGCCCTGCCGAATTCTGCTATTATAGCAGGATCGACGTCACTTAATGCTCCGTCCTTACCCTTGTTGAAAGATGAAGCTAAGAAGCCCATACCGCTACTTAATCCACCAAACATATAGTACTTAGGAGCAACAATACCGCCATCAGCTAAATATTGTACCATTCCGCCTCTGCTATAGTATCCTTTATTAATAGCTTGTAGAACTGGTAAATGTTGTTGAGTTGCTTGTCTGTTAACGACAAATTCTCCCGGAGTAAGCATGGCTGGTACTGTGTCTGAACCCTTTTGTTGGGCATTGATTAATGCTCCATTAGCAGCATAAACAATACCTCCAGTAGCAAGTTTCTTTGGCTTTTTAGGTGATGGTTTCGATGGTATTGGTGCGCTAGTAGTATTAAATGAGTCTTGCATTTCTTTAATAGCTTGATCAGCTTCTGCTTTGCGTCTTGTTTCTTGAGCAAGATTAAGTCTTTCTTCAGCTCTAGGCAATAATCCTTTTTCCTCTAATTCAACCTTACCTCTATACTCAATTGCTTTTATGCCGGATGCTGTGGCTCCATTTTGTTTAGCAGCTTCTACATCTCTTATAACCCGATCACGAATATCCGTAATTTGACTATCTACAAATTCTTGTTCAGCTTTTTGGGCATCTATTTTTTGTTGCTCTAGTCGTGCTGTTGCTTCTTGTTTTTTTATATCTAATGCTTTTCTTTGTTGTGCTGCTCTGTCTGGAGCAGATCTAAAGTCTGCATCTGCCTCTTTTATCGCTCTAACAACTGGACTATTTTTACCAGTCATAAAATCAGTGACAGAATTGACGAAGGCTTCTTCTTCAGCTGCGGCCTGTATATCCGCCCTGATACCAGCTATATTTTCTGCTCTACGATATACTTTAGGATCAACACCATATATGCCCCTAATAAGAGACTCATCTGCGGTATCTAATAAAGATTGTACGCCATTTCCAAATGACTTATAAGGGAAACTTAAATTAGGCATCTTAACAGCAGGAATATACGGTAGTGCTGCGCCTAAAGCTCTAAAAGCCCCCGTCATACCTAATGTAGTGGCTCCTTGAAACGCAGCTTCTATTACTCCTTGAGAATCTCCTGCACCATAAGCACCTAGAGCACCTCCTCCGGCACTAGCCACATCAACACCTAATGCTGGGATAAGTCCTAACCCTCCAGTAGCAACCTGCGTTACAACATTTTCTGGTGATACAATACCTAAACCTAGTGTGGTTACAAAACCGGCGGTATTACCTAAATAACGAGAACCTGTTAAATTTTCTACAGACTGACTGGCATTATTAGAAATTTCCGATGTTAATTTACTATATTGTGAAGTTCTCTTCTCCTCAACAAGATCTTTAGTATACTGCTCTGTTGATTGTTTTTCCATATTTCCAACAGCAACAGGTTGACCAAAAGCATCAGTTTTATCTGATGTCGCAAAAGCTTCGCTTCTCATGGCTCTTTCAACAACAACAGTTCTTCCTCCAGGAATTTCTCCCGGAGCAACTCCTCTCTCAATAGATAGTCTAGCAAATTCATCTGCTTCCTTAACTGACGCTAGACCTCTACCAGTTTCACTCTTTTTCTTTAGCTCTTCATATCTTTTTTGTGTAGCAAGATTCTTTTCCTCTCTTGCGGTATCAAATTCGTATTTTGCATTTTCTAAATCTGCTAATTCTTGTAGTGACCTATCAATCTTAGCTTGAGTAAGATTCATATCTTGTGTACGAGCCACACCTTCGCCAAATTGTCCATTCTTAACCCAATCTTCTATTTGGGCTTGTAAATCTTGACGATCTTGTTCTAATCTTTGCCTTATAGCTTTAACATCTATATTCTGTCCATCAATAGTTTTAGGCTGACGAGTAATAGGATCAATAACGATAGATGGCTTAGATGTTGGTAAAATGCTTTGATCAAACCTAGCCTGATCAGCATTAGCTCTCTCCATAGTTTCTTTAGCTAGGGCATCTGCTTTGGCTTTAGTTGATTCAGATGGTAATGATAAATCCACCTCAGCAGATATCGAAATGCCTTGAACGGCTTTATCTAGCGTAGCATTAGCCACTGCTGCTTGCTGTGCTCTATCTTTTTCTAGAGCTTTATTGATTTTAGCTTGAGATTTTGTATCTAATTGATCTATTGGTATAGTTGTATATACTTGATTTTCTATCCCATCTTTATCTTTTTTCGTAACTGGTGCCCCGGTGTTTGGATCAATTTTAGCAATACGCACAGTGCCGGTCTTAGCATCAATACTATCTATAGTACCAGATTGTGAATATTTACCAGTTTTATCTGTGAATGTTAATCTGTCTTTAATAACCTTTTCACGTCTTCTCTGTTTTTGTTCTTCGATAGATATTTTTGATCCCATTCCAGGCTGATAAGATACATCGCCCATACCAGAAACATAGATATCTCTATTGATATCTCCGGTGTATATACCAAGCTCTTTATCTCTCTTGTCCATAGCTGCGGATCTGGCAACATCAGCTTGAATATCAGCTGCTAATTGATCTTGTTTTTCTCTTCTAACTCTAGTATCTACTGCTCTACCAACTTCAGCATTATCTATCGCTCTGTTTAAAGACGATACCGGTCCTTGCGTACCAACTACAGCAGCATCAGGGCTAATAGGTTCATCACCCATACCTCTACTTACTCTATCTGCTTGTGCTCTGGCTCCTTGTGATGCGGCATAGGCATCTATTGATGCTCTTGCCTTTGCTCCGGTTGGATCGCTATTAGTAGCTAGAGCATCGCTATTTTTTATAGCTTCTAAGGTTCTAGTTTCGTCATATTGACCGGCGGTAGCAGTGATTCCTCTTTCATTTTTCCACCAATTAACATCCGCTCCAATAGTATATCCGCCTTTGTTAAGAGAATCCGTTGTAGCTTGTATCACCTCATCTTCCGTCATTAATGGATTGGCATTGCTGATTTTTTTTCTTTCTTCCTCAAACATTTCTCTTTCTGTATCTATCTGCTTTTGAGCCTTGCCAACAGCATATCCAGAAGATCCTAGTCTTTGATTAACTAAGCGATCATTATATTTTTGTTCACGAATTAATTGTGTTTGAGACTTTCCTCCTCTAGCTGCTCTTATAGTTGCTAACTCTTCTCTTTTATTCTTTAAGCTTTCAGCAGTACCGTCAAAAACAATATTTCCTTTTCTATCGCGTATTGGCTCGCCGGTCGCAACGCTTCTTTCGTATGCTGCCATTCCGGACTCTAAAGCTCTTCTACGAGCATCCATTCCTTTACCAAAAGGATTAGTAATATTAAATCTTTCCCTTTGTAATGAATCATAAGGATCAAAACCCACACCTAGCCACTCATCTTCTGTAATTTGCTGATTTAAGTCAGTATCTAAATCACGATACGAGGTTAATTCTGTACCAGACAATACGCCATCTTCATTAACATCTAATCTATAAAATGAATTGCGTAAAGATTTAGGGTCTTTTTCTTTAAGTGTTTTGGGAATAGGAATAAGATTACCATTTACAGATCTCTGCATGTCCATTGTCATACGGGATCTAGGATCATTAGGCACTAATGATGGTATATCGATCTTTGGAATAACAGCATCAGGATCTTTTGGTCTTCTAGGATCGACCATCAATCCCTGTTCTATGGTGCTAGGGTCTCTGTATTTATCTGCAAACTTAGCATATCTATTTTCAGAAAATACTCTATAACTAATATCTTGTGCTTCTAGTGCTCTAGTAATAATTGTAGGTTTACGCCAGTCTACTCTACCTAAAAATCTTCTATCTCTAGTATTTGGTAATGCTCCAAAAAATTCTACAGTACTGAGTCTACCGTCATTATTACCATCTAATCTTGATAAGATCTCGTCATCAATCTCTGTTGATGTTAAATAACCGCTACTATCTGCATCTAATCTAGAAAAAGTAGCATAATCTCTACGCACGGCCAATCTCTTGGGAACACGCCCATCGACCCTATTGCCTCCATTGGTCATCATATTCATTCCTGGCCTACCACCTCTAGCCAAATAAACTAATCCTCCGCTACTCATACCATCAACCCTAACTTCGTTACCTCCATTAATAGCGGTTAATAGAGGCAAGTGTTTTTCGGTAGCAGTTCTATTAACAACAAATTCTCCTGGAGTTAACATTGCTGGTATGGTATCAGTCCCCATAGGCTTAAAGTCTACAAATTGACCATTAGCAGCATAAATCAAACCACCCAAAGCCTTTCTTTGTGGCTGATTTCGTTGTGCAGGAAACAGTGGGGGTACTATGACCGGTGGTCTCATTTGTCCAGGAGGCGGAGCTAATCCTAAATCTGCTCCTTGCTGTTGTTGCATTAGTGAGAATCTTTGACTAATTAACAGCATTTGATCTGTTAGTAATTTTAATGCATTACCAAATTCCTCTGTTGCATTTGTTGTTAATAAAATAGCTTGCTGTTCTTTGGCTCTGGCTTGATTATCACTTGCTGCCATGGCCACTCTAGCAGTGGCGGCAAAAGCTGGGTCTCTCATAGGATCAACACTAGCCATTATGCCTTCATTGATTCCTGGGCCATACATATTAGCAGCACCAGACTCATTAGCCATTTGGCCTCTAACATTAGCGGCATTAGCATTGAATCTTCTATTAGCTTCTTCTTGACTTAATTCTATGCCCTGAGCACGAGCCTCATTCATTTGATTCAAAATCCAAGTACTACGATACTGTTCCATATTTCTTAAATCAGTACCTCTATCCTCTGCCATCTGAGCCTGACCGGCCATCATAGCAGCTTGAACATTTCCACCGGTTTGTCTTAGTGTTCTGTTATATGCTTTGCGAGCTTCCCGTGATGGCCCAGGATCGATACCCATTGCTCTTTGTTGAACTCTAATGAGTGACTCATTAAATTTTCTAAGTTCTTGCGGTGTTGATGTGAGTATTTGATCAATATTCTGTAGTCTATCAGCTTGCATCTTCTGTAAATTTTGTAGCTGAGACATAGCAGCACTAGCTAATTCTGTACTATTAGCTAACTCATCTAATGCTGTTCTATTTTTATTAAGAGATAGTGTTAAGCCTTCTAATTCTACTATGGCTTTATCTCTTTCTTCCTTAGATAAAGAAGGATCATTTAATTTATTATTTAGTTCTGATTTTCTTGCGCTAAGATTCTGAATATTTTGTCTTATGCGAGTAGGATCAGTTATGCCTCCTGTTAGAGATCCTACATTATTATTAATAATTTGTGCTCTTTCTCCTAGTCCTATCGATCCACCGCTAATAAGTTCTCTCAAGGCCACCCGTGATTCAATGACTATAGATCTAGCCTGTCTAATAGCTTCAGCGGCTTTTAATTGTTCTTGAACAACCTTATTAAGAGAATCAACAAATTGTTTTAGAGTACTGTCCTTAAATTTCAAAAATTCAAGAGCCATCTGGTTCAGGTTGTCCTTGGCCTCTATAGCACTTTTACCTAAATCATTCTGTAGAGTTTCGCCTAATATTTTAATTTTATCTTGATTAGATTTATCTTTACTATCTCCCTTAGCTATATTATTAATAATATCATCAAATTCTTTAAGTATCTGATCTCTAATAGAGCTTGGTGCATTGGCTAATTCTTGTTCTAGTTTGGTCCTTGATGCTGCTGAAGCTTGTTCAAAAGTAGTTCCCCCATTATTTATAGCATTAACAGCGCCTACAGTACGATTACGAACACCAACAGTATCAAAATTTAATGTTTGACTTATTAGATTAGCTTCATTAGCTCTTCGATTTCTTTCTGCGAGATCTAATCCAGCCATATCTGGTCTAACAATTTCTCTAGCTACTCGGCCATATGTTTGAGCCCTAGTAGCAGAATCATATGCTAATGGATTTTCAGCAATATTGAGATCTCTAGACGATGATATCATAATTCTAGAAGAGCCAGTCAAGTCTTCTGATCTAGATTCTCTATTATTCAGATTAACACCGGCCTCATACTGTGTTCTGCCCAAAGCTTGAGAAAATGACCTGTTCATGCTTTCAAAAGTTTGAGCTAGTTTTCTACCTGCTTTATTCGCTTCTTCCATCGCCTTGGATGCCATAACAGTACTATTTGTAGCTACTAATCCTGCATCTCTCATTAATAATAATCTTCTCTCAGCTAATTTTACCGATATGGCTTGTGCTCTTTCAGCATCAGTCATATTCTTTGTTGATGCTATAAAAGTTGTAAAGGTGGGATCGGCCTGAGCAATAATATTTGATAATTTAGCAAATTCTTCTGTTAATCCGTATTGATTAAGATCTGCTCCTCCTTGTATTCTAGATTCTATAATCATACGAGCAGACTGAGCTGACTGCTCTGCTTGTTTAGCAGCATCCTTACCTAGAGATTTATAGTCTTCACTAGATAGAATTGGTTTATTTTCTCCCATCAACCAACTAAAGGTACTCTGAGATTTAGCCTTTTCCTCAGCAGCATTTCTAGTTTTAATAAGAAGATCTTCATTAATAGCCCCATTAGCTTGCTGTGAAAGTTTAATTAACTCGTTAGAATTACCTGTTTTTTGAAATGTTTCAGATGCTCTATTAATTTTATCATTAATATCATCTATATTTTTGGTTCTTTGCTCTTGTTCATATTCTTTAAGAGCTTTTGCAGAAGCATTCGTGGCGTCCTTAAACGCCAACAAAGCACTACCAGCAACAGTTGCAGCGGCAACAAATGGTCCAACAACAGGAATCATTGCGGCACCACTAGCTAATGATAGTCCAGAAGCAAAGGTGCTTAAGCCTCCTTCTATAGCTGCGGCTCGTCCTCTTTGAGCTTTTTTATCGCCACCCATCAATGATGAAATATTTTCAGATTGTCCAGCAACCGCGCCTATCCCCATACTTAAGAAAAATCCAGCATTTCCAGTACCTAATGATGAACCAAAATTTCTGATACCGCCCATAATATTACGTGGAGTAATTCCTCCCATCATCGGAGATAATGTTCTATAAATAGCTCCTTGTCGAGGATCATTTGACCATGGACCTATACCAATACCTGTACCTAATATTCCACCTCTACCAGGACCTATTACTCCAGCAGCAGCGGCCTGTTGGTTTAGTATTTGTCTTCTCTCTTTAACTTCTTGTTGGGCCATAGTTAAAGCCTGAGAAGCTAATACTCTAATTTGAGATTTAGTAGCTGTAACTCCAGCTTCTGCTCTTAATTGATTAAAAATTTCCTGTCTTCTTTGAGATACGTATTGCCTATCCATTTGAGCCAATGTTCTGCGATCCATCATAGACTGACGAACTACTTGTTCAATATCTGACCCACTAATATTTTGTGATCTTAGTGTACGAGCACTAACTCCTGTAACTGCGGTCGTTGCAGTTTCAAAACTTCTATTATTAACAAATCGTTGATAATTAGGATCTGCGATAGCAGCATTAATCTCATCTTCGCTTCGACCTCTTGCTCTAGCAACAGATCTTCTGCGATTAATCATATCTTCTCGTTCTCTTTGTGCCCTAAACTGTATTTCTTGTAATTGTTGTCCTGATGTATTTGATAATGTTTGTCTTGCGGCAATATTACTAGCTGCTGAATTTCTAACATTAGCCAATCTAGCTTCAACATCTAAAATTTCTTGAGCTGATGCTCCAGCAACTCTCATACGTCTAACGTCTGCTTCTAGCGCTCTTTGAGCTTCTCTATAGTTTATATCTGCATTTTTCTTAAGTAATAATGCGGCACTATTAGACGATAATCCAAGATCAGTTAAGGCTTTGCCCACATTTTGTAGCAGGGATACTACATTTGTATCTATTCTCACATTATCTACTGTTGGATTTGCTGGTCTTGCTGATAGTGTTGGTCCTCCAACAGCAAAACCTTGAACATATCCTCCGGTATTGAATCCTAGAGCTTGAGCCGCTTTCTTTCTAATAACATAACTACCAACCTCTAGTGGTACAGGACCGTAAGAGTCTCCGTCTCCAGAACCTGGAACCATACTAATAGTTCCACCACTAGCTTTCTTTATAAACTTTTCTGCATGATTTAGTTTATCTAATTTAGATCTTCCAATAGACGATGCGAGATCCGGAGATAATACTAGTTCGCCCGGAGTGAGCATGGCTAGAATATTCTTGTTTGCCTCTCCTCCAGTAGCGTAGCCCTTGGTTCTTAGATAGGTAATAATATTATCTTCTACTGTTGATGGTCCATTAATGGTACGCTTTGCATCTGTTGGTATATTTGCCGGAATACCAAAATACTTAGCTGCACCTTTTAGTCCTTCTGGAAAATCTAATCCGCCACCTTTAAGGGCTAAAGGCCCACCAAGCTTTTCAATTACTTTTTCAAAAAGAATACCTTGTGCGGTTGCATCTCCATTTATATTAGTTGTGTTTCTGCGGTTGCTATAGCGATATGATTCTATGCCTTCTTTGGATCTTCTACGAGCGGCTTTAATATTTCTAACATCATCATCAACAAATAATGACCCTGGACTTAATAAAGCAGCTTTGAGTTTGGCTATCTGAGAACCAGAAACGCTTGGACCACCAAGACCCTTAAACTGACTTAGTGGTATTGGTAATCCTTTGCTAGACAACCAAGACTGAATTAGATCTAATGTTGATGCTGGTCTGGCGGTAATAAGTCTTAGATTATTTAATAATTCTGGTTTACTAGATACTAAACTGGCTAGTTCTCTACCTAGTAAACTTAATTTGGCTGTTTTAAGTGCTCCTGATACTTTATTTCTATCTGAAAATTCAACAAATTTTGGCTTTTTAGGATCGGACAGAATATTATCTGCCCCAAAAGCTAGTGTTCTATCAAAATCTAAATTTAATTCTCTACCCAAACCAACCTTACCAAGAATATCAGCAACCATAATTTTTTTAGCTGCTTTATTTGCTGTCTTGTTAAGAGAACTAGCAAACATTTCATCTACAGATTGAGCGGTACTCTCACTCATAATACCGCTCATAATTTTAACACTAACTGGAGATTTTAATAAATTAGATTCTATAGTCTTTATAACAGGCGGAAATGCGGATCCAAACATACCAGCGACACCAAACAATAAGCCTTGAGATGTTAATCTAGTTCCTCTTGCTTTTTGAGCGCCCTCTCTTCTATTTATTGTTTTTTGATATTCTTTTAGGATATTATTTTGAATCATTGCTTCTATAGCATCGGGCTTGCGGATACGCAAGATTCTGTTAACTTCATTAGCGCTGATATTACCAGCCTTCGCAGCTCCTTCTGCTCCTAGGAGCCTAATAATTTGTGATGCCGAGACTGGTTTACCTCCGGTGGCGCTGACTAGTCCAGCATCCGCAAACTTACGAATGATACCTCCTGTAGAAGCCTTAGCATCCAAAGCTCCTGTTTTATATGCGTTCACAAACTCTCTTTTTTCATTTTCGCTAGGCTCATAAACAGTAGCCCTGCCAAGATTAACATTTTCGCCAACAGATTGAGTAAATCCCCATCCTGTTTTTTTAGTTCTACCAGAAGAAATAAGTTTTTGTCTTAATTTTTTACTAAGAATATGTGCTATACTAACTGGCTTATCTGTAAATTTAACTTCTGCTAATTCACCAGTACTAGAATTATATAGATCTAATGGATAAGACGGACCCATTTCTTTTATAGATGATGTTTTTTGCCAACCAGAGCCTAGCTTTTTAGCTATGATTTCTTCATAAGCATCGCCCCAAACATTCTTATTTAAATAGGCAATACTACCCTTAAATCTTTTACCCGATCCCTTATCCGCTAACGTTGCTCTAAAAAGATATTTTTTATCAGCATCTGTTAATGGTAAATTTTTACGATCTATAGCAGAAGAGACAAGATCTATGTCTTGTATAATATCAGAATTAGTATCTCTATATTTTTTAATTGTTGATCCACCCTTGGTAGAACTAGCCAATTGTCTGATTGGTACTGGTCCTCCCACAGCATATCTATTAATTCTATTCAGATTACTGGTACCTATAGCTTTAACTGCTCTCTTATTTATAACGAATTCGCCGGGAGTTAGTCTAGCAGAAACTGAGTCTGTGTCTCCGGAGCCAGGAACAAGACCACCAGAAGCATAGTATCTTACCGGACCTCCGTTAGACATACCAGAACCACCACCTAGTCTCTGACCTAATCCTCTGGCTCCACCAGAACCGCGAATACCTTGAACAAATCCAGAACCAAATTGAGTAATAGCGGATGCTCCTTTAAATGCCAACATAACTCCTAATATTGGCAATACTCCTTTGACACTATCTGCGGTTTTAATTAAAGCACTAGTAACAGATAATGCTCCTTTCACCAAGGTCTGAAAACTATCACTTTTACCAATTTCTCTAAAGAGCGATAAAAATTCTTCTTTAACTTTAGCTGTTTGAATAGCTAATGACTCTTGAGCCTTAGCAGCATCGGCAGCTAATGATCCCTGACCTGATTGTGCAACCTTAAGAGCTTCTTGAGCAGTGGCGAACTGCTGAATTAATGGAATAACTTTACCGATTTGTCTAAAACCGCCAAGCTCTTCAACAATACGAGAGAACTTAAGATCTCTTGGATCTAGTTTAGATAATCCTTTACTTAATAATTCTACAGCATTATATGCTCCGACGAATTTACCATCTAAATCTGTAAGATTTACTCCGTATGATTTAAGAGCATTTATTGTATCTTCTCTTTGAATTCTAGTAAAAATAGTTCTCAAGCCAGTAGCAATAGTCTCTGCGCTTTCACGAGTAGTAGCTCTAACACTAGTAAAGACTGCTAAGAACTCATTTAAAGCATCTGTTCCTTCGCTTACTCCTCTACTTGCTGTGGCGAACACACCACCGGTACGTTGAATAGCTGTAATTAAGTCGCTAGCTTCAACAGCAAACTTAGCAGCAACAGAGTTAACAGAACCAAGAGCTTTTTCTAGCTGATTGGCTCCGATACCAAACTGTCTCATCAACGCAATAGCGCCTTCTACGGTTTCGTTCATGCTATCGAACGATGGTGCTAAGGAACTTAATGCTAATGCCTTAAGTGCTCTTTCAGTATCTTTGGCACTCAAACCAGCTTGTGCTAATGTGCTAGAAATTTGTGTTAATTCAGCAGACCCAACACCTAAACCAACAGCTAATTGAGTGATAGTATCTTCAAGAGATTTTAAACCGGCCGCAGATTGTCCAGTTACTTGTTGTAATTTAACTAATTGTCTATCATAATCTATATAAGCTTTAACTCCTTGATTAATAGCATTAGTTAAACCATATATAACGCCAGTAACAGTACTAAATGCTGCAAAGCGTCTTACGGCCAATCCTGATTGCTTACCGAACTCTTGCATTTCTGATGATGCAGCAACTATGCGGGTGCTAACATCTCTCATTGACTGACCAATAGTATTAGTAGATGCAGCTACTCGTCCTAAATTTTGAGCTACTCCACCAGCATTAACTCTACCCAAGGCATTAGATAATCTACCAATAGCGGCAGCTGCATTAGAAGCTGATGATGTAACTTGATTAAGGGTTCTATTAAGACCTTGTAAAGAAGCATTAAGTTGAGTTGTATTTCTTATAGCATTCGGATCTAATCTGAGATTAACAGCAGCATTAATAGATCCTATCTGTCTACGAATATCGGCTACGATCACGCCAATATTTGACGGTCCTCTAAGATTTAACTGGGCTGTGAGATTAAAGCCTGATGCCATAATTTCCTATAATCCTAAAAGGTTATTAAAAAATAAAATCCCCACTTAGAGCATATCTAAATGGGGACCTTATGTTAACTATATTAAATAGGTTTGTATCAATATTAACTAGGAGTTTCCTCTGAGCCTGATACTGAAGAAGATGTTGTGGTATTTGTTGTAGTTTCATTTTTAACTTCTTCATCTAAAATTACTGGATTTCCATTTTCATCCAAAAACGGTTGTGTTTCAACTAAATAATCACCTTCTGAATCTACTCTGTTACCATATTTATCAACAAAATTACCTTGCTCATCTATGAATCTACCATTCTCATCTATCAATCTTCCGTCAGCATCAATCAATCTGCCCTTCTTATCTACTAAACGCAATTTATCATCAACAAATCGGTATTTCTTTAAAAACTTGTTTTCTGGCAAATTACTTTCATAGTCATTATCCAAACCATAAAGCATATTAGCCAAATTTTGAGCACCCAATAAAGCAACCTCTTCGCCAGCTCTATTTAGATATTCTTCCATACTACTAAAATAGGGCTGTTTAGTATCATTATACACCAAGCATACGCTTACAAGATAATTGAATCGGGCATTATCAGCTTGACCTTCTGCACTATGATTATCAAGTGATGTTCTTACGCTAATAAGGCTTCGTATTTCTTCTCTAACGCCCTTCATTTTAATAGCAAGGTCTTTGGCTTCATTTAAACTAAAACCGCCCTTAGCTAGTCTTTTTTCTCCGTCTAATAGTTCTTTTTGCAGGGCGCTGAACTTGGCCTGTTTTTCATCATTCCATAGTCCTTGATCTTGCAATAAGTCATCTAATTTTGCCCTAACAACACTTTTGCTTTTAATAGCATCTGTAAAAGCTTGATTATAAACCTTTTGAGCTTCTCTTTGATCTTGCAAAGATGGACTGCGCACAAGCATTTCCTTTTCGGTTCCGTCTAGTACTACCTTGAAAGTTTTAGTTTTCATTATCTATCTCCGTCGTTTTGGTTAGGGTTTTTGAAATAAAATTTGTAATGATATTTCTGGTTTATTTTTGGCGAATTAGCATATAAAAATTCTGATAATTCTTTAAGCGCGAGTCTCATCTGTCTATTTCCATTATTCAAAATATCGTTTCGTGTATTTTCCCAAATATCTTCATTTTTATCGCAATTAGGATTATTATCGTCCCAAAGATATGCAAAATTTTCTTCGAATTTAGCTAAAGCTCCTATCATAGTAGTTTGAAAACGCTTCTCTAAATTATATATAAGTTCTTGTTTATAGTCCATAAATTACTTTCTATTTTTTATCATTTCGTTCATATCTGATAATATTTGACGTTTATTATCTGGCAATATAGAATCGTTTGCAGATCCTGTATTATTAATAAAATTAAGTTTTTCTTTTAATCTACCCAGAGATTCTTGGCTATTTAATCCAATAATTTCTTCCGCTTCATCTTTATTTTTTCCAAATAAAAATACTTCATTAGCATTTTTTAAACTAGGATTAACATTATCAATAGATGCTTGTTTTTTAGCTTTTTCTACCTTGCGCTTTTGTACAATCATCCATCCGTCTAACATATCATCGTCTGATATGATATTTTCTGATGGACATTCTGGATGTTCATATATACTATCATACATTTGACTAAAACTTACTAAACTACGTTGATCATCAGTCCATTCTATAACTGAACCTGGAAAGATCTGATTGCTTTTAATGTTCCAGTATGATTTCCACAGATAGCTTCGTGCTAATTTTTTAAAATCTAATATTGTGATATTGTACTTATTGATCTCTGTGACCAAAGCATTAAATTTAGATAAAGAAACCGCATTCTGGTCTTTATTTTCAAAATCAAAAACTTTTTTGTTATTTTGATATAAGCTATTACAGATTATAAACTCGTGCTTGATAGATGACGCATATCCTTCTAGAGTATTAGCATTAAATTCTGTTTTTATGCTTTTTATCTTGTCTAAGCTTTCTCTTGTTCTATTTAAGGTAGATCTAATTCTTTTTTGGTTATTAGTATTCAAAAAATTTTCGAATAACTCTACTTTAAGATTTTCTATGCTTTTTTCTAATTTTTCCATCATTTTATTAGTATCTTTATGCCATAGTCCTATATTGATCAAGATATTATCCACCTGATCCTGTCTAATCCAATCGCTATATTTTTCATCAGAAACAATTTTATTATATAAAAGATCAGCTTTATATCTTATACTATATGAAATCTTTCTCAGTTCATACCTCTCATTTTTATAGTAAAATATAAGATATCCGCTAAGTATCCTATGTAATAGTGTTTCAATATCAACATCATCCATCCTGAACCTTTGAGTTTTGTAATTCCTCTATTGTCTTGTCTTTATCCTTTAGCTGTTGCTGTAATAGCTCTATAATTTTTTGTGAATTATAAGAGTCTATATATAGTTTACCTATTATAGTAAATACGTCTTCCATTATTTTTCCTTAATCCTAAACTTAATTCCTAATTTACGTTACAATACCAATACTAGACTATCTGTAGCTGTCTGTATCTGCTACGTTGTCGATCCATTTAGTTTCATTAAATGTACCGGCACTAGTCATAGTAAACTTATTATAGGTCTGGAAACTATATGTAACAGTAGCATTACCACCGCCGGTATCGCCACCAGTATAGTTAACAGATGTTAGCTTATTCTTACCGCCTAGATCAAGAGTTAAACTTCCGGTTATTGATCCAGTACCGGCGCAAACAGCAAGTTTAATAGACTTATCAGCAACGTTAGAATAATTTTTACCACAGGTTGATGTTGCTGAAAAATCATCGGCATTTACTTGATCTCCGTCAGTAGCTGTAACCTGAAATTCTGAACGAACTTCTAGTGGGAACTGCACATAACGGAAATAAGGAGCCATTGCACCTAGTTCGTTAATAGCTTCACGACGTAAATCAGCACTAATGCTAACGCTCTGAACATAAGGACGATTAAGAGTGCGTCCTAATGGAATTGGGATGCCAGCATAACCTGTTGGTAACAGAGTATTATTGAAATCAATATTCATACGACGAACAATACCAGGGGCAGCAGCACTAGTGTTACCGCTTGGATTAAATTCACTAACAGAAACTTGACTTAATCCAGTGTTCCATACTTTACTATTACCAACTAATGTGATTTCTTCTGTAGCATTACCGTCTGTTGGGAAAGTATAAGAAAAACGACTCAAATACATGCCTGAGCAATTTACATACTGTGTGGCATTTCCTGTAGCGGCTACCGCCGTATCTGGCCAAATGCCTAATTGTAAATTAACACGATTATTTACTAACTCAACAAGATCTTTACCGCTAGCACTAGCTATACCGCCAGCACCGCACATGCACATAGCGAATAGTGTGGGAGTGCCGTCAAGCACCTTATTTAGAGTAACTTCTACTTCTGGTACGTTCTCTAAGTTTTCATATAGATCTAATTGACCTAATTGGAATACTGGCTGTAAAGAAAAATTGGTTGTCATACCAACACTTTGCAAACCTTGTGGTTGATACCAACTACCATATAGTGAACCGTCTGAGTTTTGTGGTTTAAGAGATACTGCTTGACTTGCATAAAAAATTCTGTTATTAGCTGCTGGCATGTTTAAACTCCGTATTAGATTAAATTTGATTTAGAGTTAAAGGTTCTTGTTCGGTCTAATTTATAGTACACCAATTATATTGATCAAGGGAAAATTTCAATGGTCCATCTCACCACACCATGGTGGAGAGAATTGGTAAAAGATTGTATTTCTGATAGAGTAGAATTAAAAATAAAGGCTTTTTTTAACATTAATTCAGTATCATTGACAATTTGATCATAATTTAAACGAGAAGGATTAGCTTCTCCTCTAAAATTAAGAGGCTGAGACTGATTTTTGATAACTTTATTAATATCATATAGATAAAAGCTATTATCTTTTTGTTTTAATAAAATATCAATAAAATTATTTCGTTGAGATGATAGTTCTGAAAAAACATGTAATAATACATCTTGTCTTAGGATATTTTCTGTTGTACCCAATTCGTATGGTATTAGTTGGGATCTGGAAGCTGTTTGTATAACTATTGCCGGTAATTGTATAGAATTGGCTGTATAGTTTGGGGTTTTAAATAAAACTGTTGATGGATTGTAATTATTAGCTTCTATTTCTTTCCACCAAAAGTTTTCACTAGATTTATAAACTTGTAATAATCTATAACTATAATTTAAATAGACTTTACTAGATACTGATATATTTTTATCAAATATAATACGACCATTAGTATGATCTATATAATAACCATAATTACCGCTACCTGTAGGCGCAGGCAAAAAAGTTCCATTAACAATTATGCCAGAAATGGGGGATGGGGAGGTATTTTCATAATTAATACCTGTTTCATAAACCCAGTCTTTTCTTAGCGTTCCCCATTCTTTGCCGTATGCCAAAGATGGGTCGCCGCTTAGTGGAATTAGTTGATGATATCCTGGATTCGTTGGATTTACCGGAATAGATACATTAACGAAACCTCCAATATTTAAGAAAGACCAATCTAAAAAACTTTTGAGATTATCTTCTAAACTAGCAAAAGCATCTCTCTGGCCTATGTTTGATACATGATTAAACGATGTCATATATTTTTCTCAATTGCTGTTTTTATAATGTTATTGATTTGATTTTCTATTTTCTCTATCGCTCTGGTGGTCCAATTATTTTTCTCTGTACCCACAAATTCTGCTGGTACTCTCCAGTTCTTATTGGATTCTACCATTATGGCTTCCCCGGTACGTGATGCTGGACTAGGGCCGAACTTTACTGTATAGTTTCTAACTATAATAGAGTTTCCCTTTAATAAAAGCCAATCTAACCATGGTAAAGAATACCCTCTCTCTGTATCCACAACCATAGCACTACTATCGCTTAATAAGTCACCAATATCACTAGAAATAGCAGTAATAGTTAATCCGCCAGACAAGCCATTATTATTAATAGTTAATGTTTTTTTAGTTATATTAATAGTATTAGCTAATTTATTTATAATGTCATCAATAATTTCTGTATTAGGAATACCAAATTCTAATTTTAAAATACCACTTTTAAGAGCATTATACTCTGGTTCTGTTTTCAAAGCATCAATCAATGCTGATTTAGTTTTATCTCTAATATCAGGTATAGACTTATCGATAGTCCTCTCGCATTCTGTTAATAATGCATTCAATATTTTTTGACGAATATCACTATTGCTTTCTAGTAATTGTAAAGAAAATTGCATATTAAATCTCTTTCCAAAGCATACTGATATATTTATGTTCAGCTAATCCGCAAGGTTGTGCTGCGGCCATTTTTTGATAAGCAATACCATGAACAACAATATCAACAGCATTTTGTAATTTATTCATAAGATTTATACTACAAATAGTTTGTATAACATTTGATCTGATATTTGTAATATCTGCAACATTTATAAATGATTTAGCATCAACAATTACGGCTATATTAACAGTTTCTTGTTTAGTAATTATGCCGGAATTAATGAGCCCCTTACCTAAACAAACAGGACATACTCCGCCTTCAGCAAATGGCATTGGTCCAGTATTGTTATACACATTAGAAGATAGGTGACTTATTGAATCAAAAATACAATTATTACATAGACTAGATTCTGATGGGTTATTGCCATATCTGATTATGCATGGATTGACTAGTCCGCTGGATGGATCTAACAAAGCGTCTATAGCATCATTATATAATTGTTTAAATTCTGCCGTTATAATATTCTTAAACATATTCATGATTTTACCGGGAATAACGTTGTATTTTCTTGTTGGAAATTAACAGTATCTTTACGTACCATAATCTTGCTGGAAGTATCAATCGTATGTTTGATATAAACTGTATTGGTATTTGTATATACCATATCTATAGCAAATCTTTCGGTGGACATAGCCAACTTACTCTGATCAATAAATATAGTTTTTGTAATCATACCAATCGTCCTTTATGGTTGGTATGTAATGATTAGTTTCCAGGAATCGATAGAGCCGGATACTCCAACATCACTATCTTTGATAGTAAGAGACCAACTACCAGGAATATTATTATTAGTATATAAATGATCAAAAGACCCTACTATTGGACCACCATCAAATAATACATCGGCAGCTTTATCAACAATTCTACATAATCCACCACTATTTATAGTACTAATATAAGCATCATAGGGGGCTCTATTTGAAAACATGCAACTGAATCCTGGTCTATAATTAGTAATTTTAGAATTGGCAGAGAGTAGTATGCTGTCTCCAGACGGTGGAGTTAATACAAATGATAAATCTTGTGGGCTATTATGTCTTAATCCATTAATAGCTACTTCTATATTTTCTACTACTCTTGTATCGTCTACATAAATAGAACTACTAGCAGATGACATATCTGGTATACTAAAACCAGCACCGTCATATTGAGCGCTATAGATATCTAATTTACCACATTCTACATCGCAAGTATCTTTAAGTTCAAATCTAGAAGATAAATCTGCACAGTTTGAGGATAATATGGATGTTATTCTTTTTAAGACCCTAATAGTTCCGGTAGCGAGTCTATATGTCTTAAGGCCGCTACCAGGATATTCTTCGTTGGGTTCTTGTATATCTAAATCATAAACAGCGCTATCAAATACATAATCATTAGTAGTTTTTGATGGTATTGTTAATGTAATTGTGCCGTCTGATTTTGCAACTAAACTATAATCGGTACCATCATATCTGTTAGAAAAACTATACAAATCATTAGTATTAGTTAACCACTGTAATAATACGCAATAATTAGTAATATCTATAGGAGATCCATTATTATCTGTATATATAAAATTTATTACAAAAGAGGATCCTTGTTCTATAACTGTATCGTATACTGCTGCTGGCATAATAAAATATTCCTAATAATTTAAGAGTATATATCTCTACTTCTGTACGGATTGAGCTGTATTGCTCTTGGATCAAACTTATTACCGACGAATGGACTAAGTACAGCGCGAACAGCACTAGCATCTTTAACATCCCAATGACTAGTTAATTCATCATACAGTGCGCACGGTCCTTTCTCTAGAATAGTATTCCATGCAGCACTTTGACCGGCTACACTTAGGCTAGCTGAACCTAAAGCGGCACGTATACCTTCCATGGCTGCTTTTGTTCTAAATGTACTTTGATCTATCAGACAAGCCGCTTTCAAAGAAACTAAACTAATAAAAATTTCATCTCTATCATCTGTTGGATCAGGACTAATACCTAAATTACTCACATCGATGCTATACGAGTGGTCTAATACCACATCGAATTGAACATATTTTGCTGCTACTGTAATCACTTGTAAAATTCTTTCATCACTATAAACTGACTGATCTCCCAAATCATTAATTAATGTGCGTACTATAATAGGGATTTCTATTTGCCAACTCATATTTTAGCCCTTTAATGAGAATAATAATTTTAGACTATAATAATATACACCTATCAGATAATATAGATATTAGGATAATTAGGCTTTTATTCATGATGGGCAGATTTGTATTTGTGAGTATATCTTAACAATTATACTAGGCTGTATATAAAAAAAGAAGGGTCAGTAATCTCTTACTGAACCCTTCTGATTTTAAATTAATACTCTCTGATGAATTAGAGAGCGCCGAGGAGAACTCTACGGTTATCGAGTACTGCGAAGCCGAGTTCGGCCCAGCCGTAGAAACCAGCTCTCTTCTGACGATGTAGTGTTTCGTCTTCGAAGATCTGAACTTCTTCACGAACCGGCATGATAAAGCTATCAGTCTTGCGTTGATCAAGACCAACAACAATCTCACTCTTACTTCCCATAGTACCACCGAGAGTATTGGTATAGAATAGTTGATATTCTTGACCAACACCTAGCTCGTCCACATCGTGGAGATTAACACCGAAAACTCTGTTGAGTGTACCATCAGCAGCTGTATAGATTTCTCTACGAGTAATCTCATCAACTTGATCGATACCCCAATTGCGAATGTCTTCCATGCTTTCTGGTGAGACATAAAGATCGGTTAGGATACCACGATTATTGCTGGCTGAGTTACCGCCTGCATTTCTGCGCATTACTGTCTTCATGAGACTTACTAGACGCTTGGTAAACTGGTTGCTAGCAGCATCGCTATCATATACAACGATATTACGATCAACGCCAGCGGCTAATAGTGTGTGCCAGCCGTCATCGTTCATCTTCTTGACGAATGAGCCTTCTAGCACTTCCATAGCACGACCAACAACATCCCAGCGAGCATCGCGGGCATACTTAAGTAGATAGTCGATACTGGAGCCAATGTCGTATACTGGCACCATGACGTAATCGCTCTCTACGTGACGTTCTGGAATATATCCGTGATTTGGTACGGTATATGCCACAAAGTCTTTTTCTGTTCCAGGAGCAAGGAAATCTAATGGAAACTCTGGAGTAGCACCTTGAGCAAGTTTGATTGGCTCAAAGATACCATCAAGAATATCACCACTAAGAAGACCTTTTCTCAATGGAAGCTCTAAAGCCTTAGCAAATTCTGCATTGGCTGCTAGAGCAACTTCACGGTTAGGCGAGCCTGAACGAACAAGAAGGTCTGTGAGTTCAGGCGTTGGTTGAAATTTCTGAGTTTTAGCTGACATGTTTGATTTTCTCCCTTATCAGGTGATATTGATATCTACTTTGACGTAACCATCTGCATCTTTGCTACCAAGGAATCTACCAACCTTAACACTATTGGTACTAACTGTTGTTAGCTTACCAACTGTGTCATAGTAGGCATCTGCACCAGCTGTTGGCGTAGCGCCAGAAGCAACCATATTTGTGGCAACTTGTCCTTGACGAAGTACGGTAACCTTTGAGCCTACCGGAACTTCATCACGATACCAGTTGATGTGCTGTCTTGTTAGGTCAATACTAACAACATCATTTAGTAGCAAGCCTGCTGGTTTGGTACCAGAATTGACACCTGTTGGATAGGCGACAACTGCATTGCCATCATCTATAGCAACGCCGCTACCAGAAGTTGTATGAACAACGATACCGCCACGTTCTGCGGCTGTGTCCATGAAGTATGAAACGTCTGTGTATGATTCGACACGATGTGGTTTAAGAGCCATGTTAGTTTTCTCCCTTAATAAAAATTATTGTTTCTTACCGAGTCTACTGGAAACGAATTCAACCAATGCTGCGCGTGTTGCTTCAACGGCTGATATGGCCTCTCCGCCAACACCAAGATTAACACCAGTTTCTACTTCTGCTGTTTCTAGAACAGACGCATCAACTGTATTTTGTGAAGCCTTGTCTTTTGTATCCTCAGCTTCTTCTGTATCTTTCTTAGCTGCTTCTTCTTTTTCATCTTCCATTTCTTCTTCTTTATTACTGTTCTTCTTTGTAGCAGCAAAAAGACTGGTCATAGCAGCGAAAGTTTCATCATCCATACTTTCAAACTTATCGACTGTAGCATTAGCAGTTTCTGTGTCTAGACCATTTTCAATTAGAGCAGAAGCTCTCTTTATTTTCTTTTCTTTCTTAGCCATTTCTTCTTCTTTGGCTTTATAGCCTGCAATGGTTTCAAGAGCAGCAGCAAGATCGCTCTTGGTTTTATCCATTTCAGCTTCTTCTTCGACCTTCTTCTCTGCTGTTTTCTTAGCTGCTTCTTCTTTTTCAGCAGCAATAGCTTCCTGAGCAGCTGTTAATTCGGCAATTGTCTGCTCTTTGGCCTTAATTTCGTTTTCTAGTGCGGCTACCTTATCCTTAAGCTCGGTAGTTAAAGCATAAGCTTCTTTGACTACTTCGGCTGAAGAAGCTGTCATAGCTTCAATCTTGGTCTTGAGTTCGGCAACTTCTGCTTGAATATTTTCTAAATTCATAATGTTATTCTCCACATTAAGGTTGGTCTGATTATCACATACACCCGCAATTGATAAATCTTCAAATTTTTCGGTTGATTTTTTTGTATTTTGTTCTTCTAGCATATTTTTAGTAAAAATAATACTATCTGGATTAGCTGGTTTATTAACAAAGCCTTTTCCAGAAAATGTAATATCTCTTAATACTCTACCTATCTTATAATTATCATGTTCTCCTTGTCCACCATATGCTCTTAAATATTTTGTTAAATATGCAGTGGCTTCATTTCTAGGTAATACTTTATATTCTCCAGTACTTTTATTAATTAGTCCATAATCAAAGCTTTTAAAGAAACACTCCATACTTACGTATTTAACACCTTGTTCTATTTCATCTATTAATTTATCTGCTCTACTTTTAAGATCGGGATTAGTAAATCCTCTATAAATAACAGAACCAGTTAATATATGATATTTTTCTGGCAAATCACCAATATCAGTATTATCGTCAATCAGTGTACCATCATCTTTAATTGGCCAGTTAGAAGTAATATGTCCAATAATAGTAGACTCATCATGCTCTAAATTGGTTGGTTTGTCTTCAGGGGTGCGTCTTGCGTTCCATACCTCAGTTTTATCGAATATATCATCATTTTTATTCCAAGATGAACTAACTAAAATAGATTGAACATAGTATAGATCATTATCGCTTAATGATGCTATTGATTGAATATTATTAATTTTATGTTGACGAGAATTTGGCGACGGAGTAGCCATAGAAGCATATGAGATAGAGGCTGATGCAGATAGTTGGGTTTCTAGACCGTCTACGATCTCTTGGGAAAATATTTTCATTCTATTTCTCCTGTGTCTTCAGGAGAATACACCAAGCTATAAAAAGAAGCTTTTGCTTGCTTTTGTTCTTCTACAGATAGTGATTGATTTAAAGTCTGTTCAATAGATTTAAGCCAGTTTTTATATTCATATATTTTATATTTATTTTCTGGACTATCTATTTGTGCAAAGGAACCCATTATTGAATCTTCGTCTATCTTGGACATTGGTTGAAGTCCAAATAAAATTTTTGTCCTAATCTCTTCTGCTTCAGAAAACTCTATAGAACTTAAACTTCTTAAATTTTTTTTATTATAGAAATCTAATAATACTGGATTTATAATCTCATTTATCTTATCTTGTGCTTTGTTTGCCCAAATCATTAGAGTAGCCCCTGTTTGGGGTTGGAAAACTTTTGTTTTTCGTTTCTGAGAATCCTTGGACGTTTTGGGTCTTCCTTGTCCTGGTGCTTTAGGCAACGATTCTGGCGAATCGTTTGCCAACTTCATGGTAGGAGCTGCTGGTACCTTCAGTTCAAGTGCCGATTTTTCTCCAGCTTTCTTTTTTTCAAGATCAAGACCGACCTGACTTGGAGTCACCGTACCTGTCTGTAGAACTATTTTCTTAAGTGAGTTTTCTATCTGAGGATCAAACCATGGACCGGCCTTACGTGTCATTCTATCGCTCTTTCTTTCTCTAGTTTCTCTATTGAGTCTAGACTTCTCCATGTCAGGATCAAAACCAAATTTAGTTTGTAATAGTTCATCACTAATTAGATTACGATCTGCTAGTTGAATTAATAATGCTTTTTCAGTATCTTCATTGGATAGATCCATTCTATCAAATTCTATTTTAGCTGGATATTTAAATCCCATAGCTTTTTGTACTAATGCAATTTCATTTTCCCAAAATCTTACTAGAACATCTCGACCATATTGTAGTCTCTGTGTTAATGTTTTTAGTGAAATAAAGTTATTGGTTGTTCCGGCAGCTCCGAATGTACCAGTTAATGTTGGTGGAATACCTAGACCAGCATAAACAGCATTCATATGAGGAATATATTTATTTTCACCTAAAAATTGATGAACATTAGTATTAGATTCTAATAGTTCAATATCTGGACCCCAAATTAAATCCATAGTGCCGCCACCAGTATTATTTCCTAGGATTTGTGCTAGTTTAGCTGTTGCTGCTTTGGTGGGAGCAATTCTATGTTCTAGATTACCTAGCTTAAAAATTCTTATATTAGATACTGCACCATCTAAAGCCGCCATATCAGCAAGTTTTAATTTTTCTACAACTGTTAGATCATCCATAATAGCATAGATCATTGGGAAAGCCCAAGCTTGCCAATCATCTTTTTTATAATGGAATACTAAAGTTTTATTTGGATCCAGAGGAAATCCGTGTTGTGTTTTAGCTGCTTCTATAATTTCTTTAGGAAGACCAGCCAAAATTTGTTTCTCTGCTTCTGTTTTAGGAGCATTTATTTGGCTTCTAAGATTTCCTGGAAGTTGTAATTCATATGTTTTGTTGTCTACAAAAGAAGCTAATGGTCCGGCAACTACATCCACAAATACTGGATCTATAAAAGTATATTTCCATGGTATTTCTCTTTTTTCTATCTGTACATTGTCAATGTCTGCTATTTGATAGTCTGCGGTTCCTAAGCTTTGATATAATTTTTCTGTAACCTTCAAACTAATTTTAGCTGTGCGTCTATCGATAACTACATTACCAGATTTATAAAGATTATTTAAAAATCTTTCGCTTCTATCTTTACCCTGTATTTTTTTAAACCATCTTCTGTAAAATCTTTCTATTCTTTTATTCTTGTGTGATAGTCTGATTCCTTGAGTAGCAAAATCACCCATCAAATCTATAACGTTTTTAACTAGACCAACCCTTTGATAAATGTCCTCAGCTCGTTGTAAAATGGCTTTAACCTTTTTCGGTACTGCTTCATCCGGTCTAAAATAGTCATAGTCTGTTCTAGTAAAACCCGGACGACTACCTGTGATTCCATCAAGATTTGAGTAATCTAGACCATACCTTCTCATGCCTTCAGCTTTATTTATGAGCGTGAACTCATCTAAAGAAGCCGATGATCTTTTTAGGGCATCCTGTTTACTGGCTAAATCATCTCCCCATGTTACGTAAGCATCTTCTGGAATTATATTAGCGTCTTTTATTACTTCGTTTTTGGGTTTCTTTTTAGCCATAATTATATTTCTAATGTAATGCTATTATAATACTATTAATACTGTAATATACACTTAGTCTCGATAAATTCCCGTATAAATATCGTTATTTGCTTCTGAAGTGAACCATTCTGGTCCTTTATAAAGATTTCCTGAATGGCCGGTCATTTCTGAGGCTTTACCGCCTACTATTTCATATCCCATAGGCTTTAAACTTCTCATCATTTGTCTAGCTATCATATTAGCAATCAATAAAGAACTGTATCTATCTTTTCTTAGTCTACCCTTTTTCCTATTGACCAATTTAACCTCAGGAGTATCCCATCTATCTCTAGCATTTGGTCCTGTGCTTGTTTGAGTCATGACTATAGTAGTTAGCTCATTTTTAAGCTCTTCAATCTCCAAAATACATTCACTTAAACTATCATAAATAGGATTAAGATCACTTTCAAGGATATCTTTACCTTCTCTTTCTAGAGCTAATCCTAATGTTAAGTTATCAAATCTAGGAAATAATAATACTTTATCCTCTAAATCTTTTCTTAGTCCGTGATTAGCCTGAGCAGTCCAGTCTGCTTTCGCAAACTGCACCAATTCAATAATATGTAATCCTGATTGACTATCTGTATCTTTATTTTTATCTGGATCTATAATAGGCCATATTAAGTGTTCTCCTTCTTCTAGTTTGGAAGGATCATGTAATGCTTCTTCTATCGCAACACCACCTCCCTGAGCATCAAGACCAATGCGAGCACATGGAAAAATTTTCATTAAATTTCTAATCTTGCGACAACAGAATCCATAAAAATCATGATCTTTTATTAGTCCTGTTTTTAATCTTTCTTTAAAATTACTTCTATTAGTAGTCCAGCAATAAACTATTCTACTATGATCAGGATGAACTTCTAAAATAGTGATACTAAAATTATCCTGTTCTGAGGCTGGATCGATACCATATATATATTGAGATTTTGGATCCCCATTAACCATAGCATCAAATACTATCTTTTTGTTACCAACTGAAATAGGTTTAGAATCAGATGTAACGCATGCTTCTATCAAACTTCTTCTGAAGAATCCTTCGCTATCTGTTACGAAACAAGCGGCATATTCCATATTATATATTCCACTATGTATTGTGGCTTTAGCCCTACTAACTTGCTTATCATCCATGAAACCTTTTGGTATAAGCTCATATGGTATACGAATAATACTATAGTCTCTCCAATTAAAATTACTAGGAATTTCACCTTTAAAAATATCTTCTAATTTATTCTTGTCTCCACGACTTTCTATAATAGCCTTGTATCTTTTCCAATAACTAGCAAAATGTTTAAAGTCATAATCCGCAGTACCCGAAATAATAGCTTGATTACCCATTTTGGTATTTAATACTTCTAACTCATCATTCCATAATCCTGCCTCTTTCATAGCTAATTTTTTAGCTTGATCCTTAACATTCTGAATAGGACTAGCACTTACCGCAGCGAACCCTGATACTACCGTTTCGTAAATATCTGGAGATATAGATGCAAATTCGTCAGCAATAATGATATGTGCTCTAAGACCTCGGATTTTACTACCATCTCCCATGGGGATAGCTACTGTCCAACTATCTCCCAACCTTATAGTACAGCGATCAACATCGCGTCGTGGACCATCATCATTACCTGAAAATATACTTCTTAAAATAGGACTATTACGCCAAATAGTTTCCATATATTCAAAGATAATCTTACTTTGACGAAATGCTGCTCCTACTACAACAATCTTAGTACCTGGATAAAATGTCATTCTTAATATGCAATATAAAGCTAATAAAAAGCTTTTACCCCATCCACGACTAGCAATATACATAGGAAAAGCTCTTAACCAAAATTCTTGTAAAATTGCCATTTGTATAGGATGTAGTTCTATATTAAAAAGCAATTTACATGTGGCCCCAATGTATTTAGGGTTTCTGATAAGTTTCATAAGATGCAGATCTGGTTTCTCTATGTCCTGTTCACTTCTGTGAATCATAGGATTAGAAGGTATGACTAGGTTGGATAAGTCACCAAGTCCTAACCATGCATCATCAAATAGTTGTTTGGTTTTTAACTCTTTCAATATAGTTAACCTTTTTTAATATGTGTTCCGCCATCTTCTCTGCATTAGCGGCCGATCCACAAAAAATAATTTTAATATTATGTATCATTTCCAATTCTAAAATATGTTTAATAATAAATGATGGACTTATTTTAATATTGTTCCACCACTTCTTAGGAATATTTGATCCTACAGGATAAATTAAAACATCATTTAAACTAAACTCAAATAGGATATAAGAATATTTTAACTTGCTTAATCTATCAACTACATCAGTAAATCTTTCTTCCACAATATTATTGGCAAATTCACTAACGCTTTTCTTTCTTTCTATGCCTAATAGATGCTCTAAACCTTCTATGCTATAGTCTCCGGTATCTAATTTACGCTTGGCTGTAGCGTAATTATCAAAAGACCATGGATGCTGCTCTCTGGTATCTACTATAATAGTAAAGTCTGGAGATTTCATAAATAAACTTCATTGTGAGGATTTTTTATCTTGTACTATTTTTAGAAATACACTTTCATAAAGATTTTCTAGATTTTTGATCATTTTATGATGTTGATAACATAAAGTAATACCATTATCTACGGTAAATCTAAGAGCGGGAAAATTAGCCCATGTTTTAATATGATGAGCATTAAGTTTTTTTCTTTGATTACATCCTGGCCACTGACATTGATGATTATCTCTTTTATAAACCTTTTGTCTCCATTCTTTATATAAGGGGTCTTGGTAGTTTCTAAACATTTGAATATACTTGACAATCGTGATCAACCATATCGTTGACTAAATCTATAAATGAATATTCCGGTTGCCAATTTAATTTAGTTTTAGCTTTAGTACAATCCCCTCTAAGATAGTCTACTTCTGCTGGTCTATATAGATTTTCGTCTATTTCTACATATTGTTTATAATCTAAATTAACACGACCAAAAGCAGCTTGTAAAAATTCATAAACGCTATGAGTTTCGCCCGTAGAGATAACATAATCTTCTGGATTATTTTGTTGTAACATTAACCACATAGCCTTTACATAATCTTTGGCGTGGCCCCAGTCTCTTTTGGCTGATAGGTTTCCAAGTTTTAATGGCTTATTAATTTTATTATGAACTAAAAGTCCTATGTATTTAGTAATTTTACGAGTAACAAAATTCTCTCCTCGTCTTGGACTTTCATGATTAAATAAAATCCCCGAACAATTAAATAAACTATATGCTTCTCTATAAATGTGAATTAGTCTATGGCTAGCTAATTTAGCTACTCCATATGGACTTTGTGGTAATAACAATGTATTTTCGTCCTGATAGTACTGTCCATTATTATCTATATCAAAATTCTTGCCATACATTTCGCTGGTACTAGCTTGATAAAATCTAGTGTCTGGAGATAAATCTCTTATGGCTTCTAATATATTAACTACTCCTACTGTATTAATCTCAAATGTTGTAGTTGGTTGTTTAAAGCTCGTATCAACATGACTTTGAGCTGCTAAATTATAAAATTCATTAGGTTGATATTTTTGTATTAAGAATCTAAGGGACGATGGGTCTGTAAGGTCTGATTCTTCTAGAATAAGATTATCATTTGATAATAAATGAGATATTCTAGAAAAGCTATTAGTGCTTGTTCTTCGATATGTGCCAATCACAGTATATTCTTTGTCTAATAATAGATCTGACAAATATGATCCGTCTTGACCAGTAATTCCCGTAATGATCGCGGTCTTATTCATTATTATTCTCCGTATCTTCTAATAGTACGCTTTCTGGTGTTAAAAATGGTCTATCTATTTTCTTATCCTCATATTGATGATAGCTTTCTAGCATTGTTCTATATTTATCAGTAGCCATGCTAAGAATTTCCATCTCTCGTCCTTCTTTCTCTCGTATAGTTTCATCTTCTAGCATGCGTATTAATCCTGTCCAAGAGCTTTTACCATCTTCTATTCTTTTAATTCTTTGCTCTCTGGTAGCTTTTAAATCTTTGCTAATCTTCTGTTGTTCATTTAATAGTTTAGTATATTCATTAGTATAATTAGCGATACTATTACGAGCAAAACTTAATTGAGTTTCTAAATTAACTAGTTTTGGTCCGTCTCTTTGGTCCTCGGGCTTTTCATATTCTTTGTCTACTAACTTTTGTAGTTTTTCAGTTTCGCTAATGTGTCGTTTACGCTCTTTCATACTGCGATTAATCAGAATATCTATGGTGATAAACTGTTTGATTTGAAGTTCTTCTGCTGGTAGAACGTCTTCCCTAAACTGCTTAATTAAACCAATCCATGTATCTTCAAAATATTTTAACTCTCCGCTATCAGCATCAAACTGTCTTACAATTTCTGACCAAAATGTTTTACTATATAATTTGTGTCGTAAAATTTCCGTATCATATTTTTCATCTTCAGATACGAATAGCTGATTTTCAGAAATGTATCTTTTAATAGGAGCGGTGCTTCTATTAAGATCTTTGGCTATCTCATCGATAGTTTTGGTACCAAAAAAGTCCTTGATATATTTTTCTTCATCAAGACTTAATTGTCCTCGTTTTTTTGGAGCTTCATTAGCTGATGCCATTGTGATTTTTCTAAAAGGGAGTAAATGTGTTTTTGTAAATTTAACAATTGCTGTTTAGGAATTTTAACATTATGTTTTAACTTAAGATAACACTCTCTATATTCTGCGGAAACATTAGAGTCCAAATAGGTTATAATTTCTTGATTTTGTATATTTTGCACAAAGTTGTCGGACTGTAGATTAGAATAATTATTCTCTGGTTCAATATATAATGGCTGCATAATATTTTTTTTAGCATCATTTCTTTGTGACCATCCTGCGTATAGTTCACAGTCTAATTTATTAGCATATTCTGTACACTGATTATTAGATTTGAAACAATGTTTGTCAAAAAATGGACAGGATAAACAAGGCTTGTCTGGTCTTTGGTAATTGTTTCTTTTGTAATTAAAGAGACGATTTCTCACATGAGTCCATAAGAAATTTTCAAGAGGTCTTTTATTGTCATATTTTTCTAAGCCCTCCATAGCAAAAATAGCAGCTTGTTGCTTCATGTCATCTAGATCATGGTAACCAAAGCGGAATTTGTGGCTTAATCTTTTGCTAATATTATCTAAAACGGTCAAAAATTCCTCTTCGGAAACATTATTGGGTAATATTGTTTGTTTAGTTGGTTTCTTCTTTTTGCTCATTCTGTGATTCTTGTAGTAATTCGGCTATACTTTTGCCGTCTGGTAAATTCAGGTCGTGACAAATATTAGCGTCACATCCTGAGGGATTAACTTGTAATGATGAATTAGCCAAATTTAAATTAGTAATATTCATAAAAATCTCCTTGCATGAAACTAACCAATACCTAATATAATAAGGTCGAATGAATTTTAGTCAATATCTGGTGATAGATGACTATTGACAACTTTATATTATGCAAAGAGGAAGGGAAATATGGCTAATTATAAAAAATGGACAGCAACAGAAGTAGAATTTATCAGCAATAATCATGGGAGTATGAATGATGAAAGTTTAGCCAAGGAGCTAGCTCAAATGACTGGTCAAAATATTACTATTGCTATGGTAAGACGTCAACGACGCAAGTTAGCATTAAAGAAAAGTAGAGGGCGACCGAAAAAAGTTACTACTACTAATATCTCGTCTCTATAAAATATTACTATGTCTTATCAACAAGGGCGGGGTCTTTGATGGCCCTTGCCTTTTGTTGTTTACTATATAAACAGAACTTACAATGCCAAGACCCAAAGGTAGTATAGATACTAAAAAACGTAAAATAAAAGTTATATTAAATGGATGTCAAGAAAGAGAATTAATTCAAGATTATAAAAACGGAATGAATTCTAGTGACATATTAAAAAAATATAATATTACTAAAAGTAGTTTAAGCTCTCTAAAAAAACGTAGAAATACCGAAAGCGTAATAGATCCCAGTCAAATATCGTTGTGGGAAACTATCGAATCCGAAAATTTTAGCAAAATTAAGGATATTAGTGGTATATACGCAATATATTTTACGTGGAAATATGATATACATAACTCAAATAAGCATAAATTAATGAATGATATTCGAGTTTATATTGGTAGTAGTGTTAGTATTGGGGATAGATTAAGATATCATCAGAAAGATTTAATAAGTAATAATCATTATAATCAACAATTACAACAATTCTATAATGATTCGAGCTATACAGTTAAGTACGCTATTATTGAAAAGTGTGAAGAAAAAGCAATTATGCAAAGAGAGTCTCACTATCTGAATAAGTGGGCTAGCTCTAGTTTATTAAACACATGGAAACCAATAAAAAAAGATGATATAGAGCCATGGTTAATTAAAGCATTGTCTATGCCTGGATATAATACTAATTATCATTTGAATCATAATAGTATATATAACAACACTCCTTGTAAAGAAAGTATTTGTGTACATAAAAGTGGCTATGGACGCATAAAAATAACAGAAAACAATGTAACCAAAACATTAAACAAACATCGTATAGCATACTGGGAAAAACATGGAGAATATCCTGAATTAATCAGACATTTATGCAATAACAAAAAGTGTTATAATCCTGATCATTTAGCGAGTGGGAGCCATAGGGATAATGCTCTAGATAAAAGGGGCGATTTTCCTGTGTTGTTTGAGAATGAGTGGGTTGAGCATATGGGGATATTCAAAAATTGTCAGAGATATTTGGTTGGAAATATCCTATAGCTAATAGCCCTGTATATTACTGGGAAAAAGAGTTAAATTTAAGAGAAAAATATAATCATATTATCAGAGAACGTAGTGGTAAAAATATATATGATAAGACTATTAAAGATTTTATTGTGGGGCTTTTAGATACTCATAATAAAAATCAAATTCAAGAATTATGTTTAACAAAATTTAATATTTCAGTTAGAGACAGTGTTATTTATAGGCTAGGTAGTCCACAGCCTATATTAAAAGATCAAAGCTATACTCAAGATCCTATATATCAATTTATAGAAAAACATCTAGATCAATATATTGATGCGGAGCTATGTCATCTTATAAATATAAAATTTGATGCAGAATTAACTCCTGACAGATTAACAACTATGAGATTTCGTTGGGGCTTATATAGGGGCGGCCTACAACCCGAACAAACCCTTAGAAGGTTAAGTGAGGATTCTATATATGGTATAGAGTTTCGAGAGTTTTTAAGAGTCAACTATATGAAGTATAGTGATACGGAATTGGCGGAGCTATGCATATTGCATAAAATTACTAATGGCCAAATGCCGTTTGATATGACATTTGTAGATTTTATAAAGAAACAACGTGTCGTGTTTTATGGATTTTTAAGAGACGGAGAAAAAAAAGAACCTTGGCATATAGGACCTGATGGAAAAGAATATTTCTGGGATAATTAATGCGCTAATAGAGAAGTTTAGCTAGTACATTTTCAATAAAAGTGTCCTTACTATTTCTGTATCTCCTTGCGATTTTTGGAAAAATGTTAAAATGGGCAAGTTAAACAAAAAAACCCCCTAAGTACTTATATAGCAAAGACTTGGATCGTATTTGCTACCAAAAATTTGATGTAAGTGCTGTATGGATAAGGATTTATAGAAAATCTAAAAAAATTTATGGATACCCTATTGACTTGCCGATAAATATCTGTAGAATAAGAGCATCACAAGGGAAAAGGAAAAAGAAATGACCATTCAAGTTCAAAACGTTGTTCGCCGGTTAGTTGCTCGCCACGGTTATTCGGCCACGTTTGTGCGTAATATGGGCGAGGGTATCTATCTGTACAGTATCGGTGGTATCATGTATCGGATTCGTGGTGATGGTACGATTCTCTAAGTATTTATAAACTCTTATAGGGCAAAGACTTAAAGCGGATTGGCGCCGCAAAATTTGACGTAACTCATTATGCAGCAAGACCTTACAGCCTAACAGCATTGAAAGGAAATTTTCCGCTTGACAGCTAAAGTATTGTCTGCTAAAATACCGATATAAGAAGTAGAGAAAGAGAGAGTGAAAGGTGATGAAGAACTGCGTAGGATTGAAGAGTATAATCGGTTTATGGATGAATGGGAAAAGCGTCCTAAGAATCGTGATTTATATGGTAACAACTGCTATCGTCCAGATGAAGTAGTGTTGACCGATGAAGAATATGAGATGTTTGGTTAGGAGTAACATGATGAATAAGTTTGCATTAGCGTTTGATGGTTTCATTCAGGACTATAGACTTTACGATACTATTGCTGAAGCAAAGGTTGTTTGGGAAAGAGATATCCGCAATACTTTGTTATTCCAGTATGATTGCTCTGTATATGAAGTTGATGAGAATAAGAAGTATGTTCGTACTGTTTCTTTAGAAGAGTTGAGGGCTGTATGATCGGAGTTATGATCATTATATGCTTTATACCAATTATCATTATTGGTGGTATTATAATGGCTCTTTTGCGTGTGGCTGAAGATATTTAATTAAGAAAGTGGCTAGGGATGGCCGATATTAATATAGAATGGTTTTGGATGATGGTGGGTTTTGTTGTTGGTATTACTTGTAGTTGGTTTGTGTCCGATTTGGTTTATCCATCAAAGGATTATAGAAAACATGACGAAGAGTGAAAGGGTTGTGTTGTTTTGTTCATTTGTGATCGGATGTATAGCGGCATGGATTGTAAATAGTTGACGCAAAGCCTTGCTGTTTAAGCACTTATGACAAGGCGGCGCCGCAAAATTTGACGTAACTCTTTATCTGACAATGGTTTATGATCGATTTCTCGCGATTCCAAGTGTCCATTTTGACCGCACTTGACGTAAAGTATTGAAAAATAAGGACTTAAAAATTTCCTAAAGATTATGCTTGACTTTTGCCGATGATTATGGTAGAATTGCTCATAAGAAAGAGAGAAAGACATGATTACCAAAGAAATGGTTGAAAAAGTTGTTGTCCGATTCCTAGGAGAAAAGGATATGCGTGTTTCCCGTGCAAATGGCGGGTTTGCTGCTCCGTGTGGATACCAACTCACTGTGTATCTAGACAATGGTAGTGTTCAAACGTTCTTCCATGATGACAATACTGAGCAGACGCTCGTTTCCAGGATGATTCCGTTCACGGAAATGATCGAGGAAATGGAGTTGACCGCTTCCTGAAATTTTGCTAGAATACCATCACTCAACAGGAGAAAGAAAAATGAAGTTTCCGATTATCGAAAATGCAAAGCGTCAAGCCCGTATGGTCTTCAAAGGAATCGCTATTCCCATGGTGGTTCCGGTTCCTGACTCGAGAGTTGTGGAAGATGTGGACTATGTGTACGGTGTACAGGATCATGGTCGCTACGTTGTGAGCGAAAAGGTGTTGAAGTTCAACCGTAAGGCTCTCAAGAATCTCGGAAAGCGTAAGAAGGAAAACGTCGATCCTCGATTTGTGGGTGGTGATGACACCATGATCGTAAAGGTTGGCAAGCCGGGTTCACAAGAGCGTAAAGAGGCTTTGGCTTCTCAATACGCTGCGATTCTGGCTTGTGGTGAGGAAGTTTCCCCGTTTGCTTGGAAAGGCGAGTGATGAAAACACGAGTACTTCAAGATATCCTGCGAATCGAACAGATACGTTTGTCCACTGTGCAGCATCCGTTACAGCGGGCTGCTATCATGAATCGAATCAAGCATCTTGCAAAAAAGTTGAAAAAGAGATGGCGAAAAGAGACGCAAACCCTTGGTGCATAAGCACTTAGGGAAAATTTGCGCCGCAAAATTTGACGTAACTCCTTATATATCAACGACTTAGGAACAAAATAAAAATCTTCTAAAGATTATATTTGACTCTTGCCGATCTATACTGTAGAATCAATCGCAGGAGAAAGATGATGAAAACCAAGAGAAAGCCGGTTAGCGAGTACCAAAAGACCCAAACTCGCATGAAGCAAGAAACTGGTCGTGCGTTGGCTCAGGTTCGATTTCTGGAAAATCTGTATCGTGAGATGGTTGAGTCCAAGAAAAAGGAAACTAAGTAATGAATCATTCCGAAGCGGTTAGTATGGTTCGTGGCAAGCGTAATGCCAATCGTCGCAAGGTTGGTAATAATACTTACGCTGAAATTCTCCATGATGGTAGTGTAGGGATTATGCTGCACAGTACCTATGTGGTAAAGATTCATGAGGATGGTACATATACGCTGAATAGTGGTGGCTGGCAAACCTTGACCACTAAGGATCGGATTAATCAGTATAGCCCGCGTTATGTTTATCAAAAGAATTTCGAATGGTTCGTGAAAATCAACGACAAATCCTATCCGTTTATGGATGGTATGGTTGTGGGTTGACGTAAAGCCTTGACTCTAAAAGACTTAGAGCAAGGCCGCGCCGCCCGCCGCGACGTAAGTGCTTATCTAGCATAGACTTACAGAAAAAAATTTTTTTAGAGATTTTCTATAGAGAGGGCTTGACATGGTCGATAATTAGTGTAGACTCAGAGCATCACAAGGAGAAAAGATCATGCTGCACGATCTTGATGAAATAAACCGGATTCTGAACGAGATGGCCGAGAACAACATTCTTGAACCTATGGCCGAGCCGATTGACGCTAGCGATTGCAGTCCGTTTGATTATGCAGAAGTTACGGGCTTGTGGGATGAAATGTATCCCGAGCCTCTTGACGCGAACGATTTGGTGTGGTAGGATTAGATAAAAGGAGAAACTAAATGAGTCACCCCGATCCCTTGTTCGATCCCGATAACGCTTATGAGGATGATATGAACTACGCCGATGATGTTGATGCGTTGAACTATGATGATTACAATGACTTTTATGAAGATACGAATGAGGAAACGACCGATGAATCTTGGGATGATTCGTATGATGATAGTATGGATGGGGATGCTGAATCTGCATTCGGTTCCTGCGGATGGGGTGTTGATGAATACTATGAACACTATGAATCGGGTGATGATTACTGATGAAAACTGAACATATCAAAAATTGGATCAACAGTTACTTTACTAATAGGAATAATAAGATGATGAAGGTTACCGTTACGCAGACCGATACGTTTGGTGGTGAGGCTAACTACTCTTGGGCTAATCGTTACGAGTTTGCTATTAATAGCGAAGCGTCTCAGCGTAACATTGTACGAAAGGCCAAGTTTCTGGCGGGTATGACTGGTGTAAAGGCTGATACATACGATTATGGTGATAGCCTGACCATTAAGCCGCGAGGATACCATCAGGTTATTTTCGTAGACTTCGAATAAAACCTACCGCAAACCCTTACTGCGTAAGCACTTAGGGCGAGCGGGCGGCGCCGGGTTCGTCGTAAGTCCTTATGTATAAACACTTTACGTCTAAAAAATTTTTCTAAAGATTTTTCTTGACTTGTTCCGATAAGTATGATACGATTAGAGTATCACGAAAGGGAGAATCATGAGTTACAACGGTTACGCTAATTACGAGACATGGAACGTTTGCCTGTGGATTAGTAATGATGAAGGTCTGAATGAACTTGCGGCCCATTGTGGCGATTACGGTTCGTTCACTGAAACTTTGAAGGAAGTGAATACCGTAGAAGAATTTCATGCTGGCAAAATTTCATCTGTGTACCGTCCTATCGCATTCCAGACTCCCGATGGTGTGGCGTGGAATGATAGTGCCGTGAGCCTGACGGAATTGCAAGGTTTCTGGGAAGAAAATTTTTCTCAAGTCCGCTCTTGACTTTTGTCGATACTTACTGTAGACTTGTGGTATGTTGATTGAGGGTTTTCTAACTGAAAGGGTTTTTATGTCGAATGAAATGATTTTTGGTCTGGTTGCTGTCGTTGGTCTGGTTACTGCTATCACGTATATGGTCTTCAATTCATTGCGTGGTGTGGCTGGTTCGCTGGCTTCTGCAAAGGTTGGCGAAGTATATAATTTTGAATACGAACAACCGTATCATGGTGATCCGGAGCGTGTTCTTGCTAAGGTTATTGAGCCTGTGTATACGCTGGATGATTTCCAGATTCGTAGACTCAATGCTCGCAGTCGGTATCGTGCTAATGATCCAAACTTCAAGCGTACCAAGCATCTTGTTACGTGCGAAATGACGGATGGTAGTATCCGCAACTTCTACGCAGAACGGACTCGGAATGTGCGTAGGCTTCCACTGAGCAACCATCTGTTCCGTACTGTGGCTGCAATGGTTCTCTAAAAATTTGATTGTCGGTCGAAACCCTCACCCTAAGTTGTTGCTACGGCAGCACTTAGGGCTAGGGAGCGCCCGAAAATTTGATCTAACTCCTTATGTCTCAATACTTTACGAACAATCTAAAGTTTTCTCTTGACTCTTGCCGATAATAGGGTACAATAACTCTATGAATACTGCATTTTGTTATTCGGGTATTTCGTGGCGAGTTTTCCAGAACAACCGGTTCGTGGGATATGTAGTTGCCATGAGCGAAATTGACGCTCTGAGAAAAGCACAAGAAAAATACGGTAAGTATATTTTGGTGGAACGAGTGGTCTGTCCTTCCTAATCCTACGGATTTGCGGTAATGGGCGATAGTCAGCCAGAATAGAGGGTCTTGACAAGTAGTCCTTATTATGATATGATTGGTGCAGAAAGAGAGGTCTGTATGGTCTATCGTGTGATTAGAACTGAAAATGGGTCAAGTACGACCTTTGATTTTGACGATATAGAAGATGCTAGGGAGTGGGTTCGTCAAGAGAAGGATTTTGATGAGAATGGTATGAGTCCTAAGTGTGGGATTTATGAAATCTTTGAGGTGGAATAATGAAATTGGCTAAGACTGATAGTGATAAGGTTTATGAAGATATCTATAATTTAGTAGTAAATACTGTTGCTATCACTGAGGATCCTCAATTTTATAATGTCCCTGTCACAATCAAGGCGAAGGCTATCGAAGAGTTGACAGACGAAACTTTTTTGCGTATAATGCGTAAGATTCGTTCCCAGCGTGATCGGGCTGTTGC
>Ga0214923_10000143_pt1 | contig 107119 bp, 113 predicted proteins | sample LL1510_MetaG_FD_177993 | JGI IMG/M metagenome (GOLD analysis project Ga0214923, IMG submission 177993) | Freshwater microbial communities from Lake Lanier, Atlanta, Georgia, United States - LL-1510 | ecosystem: Environmental > Aquatic > Freshwater > Lake | place: USA: Georgia | collected... | reverse complement strand
AATATATATTATTATAATAATATATATTATTATAGTCGTGTTTTAATGAAACTTTGTATGAGTTTTAAAACATTATCATAATCATCTTGACCTCTAATTATATTCAAAGTCTGAATTTTTTCATATAATTCTTTGTATAATTTATTATTTTTATCTCTTTCTCTAAAATGAATATCTGCATTAAGCATTATTAAAATTGTTTCTCTATCTGAAATAATTTTTTTATTTTCTTCTAGAAGTACATGAAATTTTTTTAACTTTTCAATTAGATCTTTGTCATTTGATTCTTTATCATCTTTAATAATGCATCTATCTCTACAATATAATGTTCTTCTAAAATAATATATGTCCGTAAAATCTAAAATATATTTTTTATTAAGTGTGGAATCAAGCATACTCATTCGAAAATCAATAGCATCTTTGCATAAATTTGTAATTATTGAGTCTATATTGTTATTATACCATGTTTTTGAATCTTTAACATCTAACTTACTTAATTTATCATCTATATTTTTTTGTAATATAGTCATATGAGTAGATTTTTCAATTTCATTCAACATGTTATTAATATTTAATTTTTCTAAACTTGTATAGTATTCATCAAATATTTCTTTAGATTTTTTTCCTTTATCTTTTTTGTCGATTACTTCGTAAGAAATATCTTTTGAAATTAAAAGAGTATAATGATAATTATCATTTAATAGGTATATTGTTTTTGTATCTTTATTTGGTTTATATTTCTTATATTTTATTTTGATATATTTATCAATTTCATACTTTATCAAAATGATTTCTACATTCAAAAATTCCGGTAAAACATATTGTATTAAAACATCTGATCGTATTATATCTATATCATCGTTTTTTAACTGTGTAATTAAAGAATCAAATTCTGTATCATTATCTGTTTCAATATCATATAATGATATATTTTGTAAATGTTTTTTATTACTACTAATATAACTTATTAAATTATTTCTAAATTTAACTATATCGTCTATGTTATCACCTTTATTATCGACATAATACATTTTATTTTCAATAATATATCCTAGCATAGTAGCCCAAAGAGAACAAAAACCGTCTCCTCTTATAAAAGTTTCATAAAGGTTATTATCAAATAATTCTGAACGAATATCAACAATATCATGATATTCGCTTAAAGCATTTAAATCACTCTTTCTTGTTACGGATATAAAATCATCAGTTTCCTTTCTCGTTACTAACATAAGATTACTAATTTCTTTAGTTTCTGTAAGTTTTACTTTTTTATTCTTTCTATTATATTGTGTTATATTTAAAAATAAATTTAATACATTTTTTGAAAAATTAGAAGGAACTGGAACTTCAATAATTAAAAAAAAACGTGTAAATTCTTTTTCATTATAAGAATCTAATTTTCTTGTTAATGAATCATACTTTAAAATTTCTTCAAAATTAACACAAACTATATTTATATCATAAAAGTTCTTAAAAATATCTATTTTTCTTACAATATCTTTTTTACTTTTAAAACATTCATTAATTTCTTTAAATAAGTTTGAACTTATTTTTTTTTCCAATTCATTAACTTTATTATCATTATTTTGTTTTTCTTTTAGTATTCTACCCGTAATAATATTCATATTATCATGCATCCTAAATTCATTGCATTTAATTATATCTGTGTATTTTTCTTTATCTTCTTCTTTTAAAATCAGAAAATTAATGTATTTTCGTTTTTTATTTTCAGAAACATTATGATAATATTTTTTATTAAAATCTTCAATTAATTCACTTATATGTTTTAAGTTACTTATATTTTCGTTTTTAGAATTTAAATAAATAAATAAAAAAAAAGATAATTCCTTTTGTTCAACTAAATTTTTCAATTTTTTTTCCAAAAATTCATAATTTGTTTCATGTATTGATTTTGGATAAAATAATAAATTGTAAATATAAATATATGGTGAAATATAATCTGATATATTTTTAAAACATTCATTAATTTCATTCATCAAGTCTTTATGTATTTTTTTTTTTAATTCGTCAACTTTTTTGTCTTGTTCTAATTGTTTTTTTTCAATACCTATTATTTCCCATAGTTTGTTGTAATTCATATTTATTTTATTAGATGACAATAATTTTTTTTTATAATAAATTAAATTTTGTTCTTTATCTTCAATTTTTATAAATCTTTCGTTTATTTTGTCTATAATTTTTTTATATTTTTCATGTTCATATTTTTCTATTTGAAAATCATGTTTTAACATGGTATCTATTGATGTCATTAAAGTTTTAGACGGATCTTCACTATATTTTTCTTTAAATCTTGGATGTTCTGTAAATAAAAATATACCGTTGTCATTAAGATTATTAAAGATTTTTATTATAGTATCCTCTGATTTTATGATATTAGAAATTAAATTACATCCAGCAAACCATATTATATCAACTTTTTGTAAACAATCAGGAAAATGAGTTGACTCGCTATTAATATCAATATCATTACAAAATATATAGTCAATTTTTTCATAGTTTCCATATTTTTTAAATTCATTATGTAAATTTTTCATCATTTCTTTGTTAAGTGGTTTATTGAAGTCGTTTATTATTTTACCGCTATATTTTTCACTGCTACAAACAACTAAAACTTTTAAATAACTCATCTTTTATATAATACTTTTATTTAATTCTTTTTTCTAAAAAATTAATTTTTCTTTGCATTCCATTAATAATATCATATAGTTCTTCTATTTCATGACTTGAATATCGTCTACCAGGTGTTGACGGACTTGGAAACCCATCAGAAGAACTTGAATGATGAGAAGAAGATGAATAATTATCATCGTCATCTTCCTCATCTGAATCATCAAAACGATTAATTTTTTTAAAATCTACTGGTTTACTGTTAAATGATTTATAATATGATTTAGGATCAGACTTCTTGTACTTAACTTTATTTTCAACTTTTTTTACGTCGTCTTCTTCATCATCACTATATTCTCTTCTAAATCTAGTTTGTTGTTTTCTCGGTTTACCATTTTCTCTAATATTGATAAAATTAATGATTTTTTTGAGTTGATTTTCATTATCACGTGATATAAGAAATCCAGATTTATAAGACTTTGCACCAATAGGTTCAAAAAAATCATGGAACTTATTCTTATCACATTCAACTATATAGAAATCATCATTAAATTCTTTGTATTCAAGAGACATTTTTTATATGCATTCAAAAAAATATTTTTTTTAATTTATTCAAATTTATTACTTAAAGAAAATAAATCTAAAATATAATAATGCATATTAAGTGTATAAGAAATATTAATTTAAAAGCAATTCCATTTTATTCCGATATCGATTACAATTTACCAAAATCATCAATAATTGATGACAGTTCATCAGAAAAAGACGATTTGGTTATTCTATGCGCACAGGAAATATACGGATATAGATGTGGGATATTAGGATTTTGTAGCAATTTTATGTCTCATGAAATACCTAAAACTTATTTTTTAAAAAAGATAACTAATAAATATAACTATTCTGATGCTAATTTATTAGCAGGTGCTATATCATATCTAAATAGATACATTCCATTACTAAACTATGGTATATGGGATTACAAGAAATTTATGACAAATTCAACATTCAAATATTATAATAATGATTCAGTATCTCATATGTTTGATTTATGTACACCATTTCTTGACGGTGGTTGTTGTATTTATTCAAATAGAAAATCGTTTGCATCTGGTTTTGAACGTTTAAATATTGATAATAAAGTATCAATATCTGATTATATTGCAAAAAAAGGAATAGCATGGTCAGTTTTTGATTCTGAAGATAAAAGAATATTGGTAATGACATTTAATTTATCGGATGATTTAAACGAATTAACTAAATTATTAGAAATCGAACAAATTATTTGCTTACAAGAAATATTAGAAAAACGATTTTTATTACAAAATTTTGAAACATATATCGTAGGAGATATAAAAATAAATTTTAATGAAAGAGGAAATTCATTTAAAGATATTTCAAATTCATTTAAAGTTATAAATAAAGATACAAATTACGTTTTATACAAACAATTTTTTGAATGTAATATGAATATAGATGAATCATCTAATATATTAAAAATAGATATAGAAAAAAGTAATGATGAACCTGTACTTATCGTAAAAGAAGAAGATCAAGTAGTAGTCGAAGTTAAAAAAGAATTACCGGAAGAGACGAAAGAAGAAATTAGAAGAGTAGGTATGTTTTTTATTGACAACCCGATTTTTGATTACTTTAACAGATTAAGTCCGTCATCGGATAAATCAAATAAATCAAATAAATCGAATAGTTCCGGAGGATGGACAAAAATTTAAAAAAAAAATGATATTTTTAATTAGTTTAACCAATTAAAAATATAATATAATATAAAATGTATATCAAAGTTAAAAATTTTAGATGTTACACAGATCAAACATTTGAATTCGATGATAAAGGTTTGTTTTTGATATGTGGTCAATCAGGAAAAGGGAAAAGTACTATAATGATGGCTATAAATTTTTGTCTATTTGGAACAGGAAACAAAATAATAAAACATGGAGAAACATCATGTTCAGTTGAAATGATATTTGATGACCTTAAAATTGTAAGAAGTAAAAGACCTAATAGAGTAATAGTTAATGATAAATACGAAGATGATGTAGCACAGAATATAATAAATGAAAAATTCGGAACAACATTTAATATAACAGGATATGTAGAACAAAATGCGACAAATTCATTTATCATGATGGGTCCAACAGATAAATTATTATTTCTTGAAAAATTTGCGTTTAATGATGTGAATCTTGGAGATATAAAAATAAGATGTAAGTCTTTAATTGCACGACAACAAATGGAATTAAATAAGACTTCCGGACAATTAGAAATGGCAAAATCATATCTTGACGAAATAAATGAACCAGATGAAGTTATATTTCCACTAGAAAAAAGTAAGAATCGTGAAATAGCAATGAAAAACGAGGAAATACGTTATAAAAATTGCGAAACAAAAATAAAAAAAGCAAATCATTATATAACAAAAACACAAGAAGAATTAAATGATTTACGCGTGTTAAATACATATCTCGATTCTAAAAATGAAAACATTGATAATTTAATACAATGTTTATCTAACTTATCAATAGAAGAAAAAGAAATTGATTATATAGGAGATGATAAACTAAAAGAATATAAAAAAAGATTGGAATGTTTAATTTCTTTACGCGAAATTAATATTTTACAAGAGAGAATCGAAATAGATAAAGAAAAATTAAATCAAATGAAAGAAAAAGAGATGGAAGAATATAAGTCATTAATTGAAAAATATGGAGAACATTTATGGGAAGAATATACAAAAGAAGAATTAAAAGACACTATAAAGGATACAAAAGATACAATTAAAGACGCAAAACAAATATCATTTCTTAAAAAACAATTATCAAATATAGATGGTGATAAATACGAAAAACAAAAAGAAGAAATTATATATCTGACAAACGAGTTAGAAGAAAAAACATTATTATATGAAAAAATAAGAAAACAAAAAATGTCATATACATGTCCATCATGTGATAAAAAGTTATATATATGCGATGAAAGATTGCATATATCTGATGAAAAAGTGGATACAAATACTGATATATCTGTTCTAAAAGAAGAAATAAGAGAATCACAAACCAAATTGAAAAATTTAGAAAAATCTGTATCTCAAATACAATCAAAAATAGATCAGAATATAAAGATAAATAAAGAAATAGAAGATATTTCATCTCAATATGAAGAAGAATTAAATGAAAATGAATTGATAGGGTATTTAGAAGATTATGAAAATTATTATAATTCTCAAATAAAACAAGAACGGAAAATAGAAGAAATACAAAATAAAATTAAAGAATGTAAATATTCGTCTTCTATAATTTTATTCGAAAAAGATATTAAGAAACAGCAATCAAATTTAGATAGGTTAGAAGAAGAATATGATTATACTGAAGAAGAAATGGGTGAGAATGAGTTAAGAGAAATAATATCAATCGAAGAAAAAAATAAAGAAACGATTAAAAGAATAGAAAATAAAAGAAATAGTTTAGAAAATGATAAGAAGACGCAATTAAAATTAAATGAAAAACAAAAAGAAAAATATTTAGAACAATATGAAGAAATAAAAACAGAAGAAGAATTGTTTTTAATTATAAAAGAGAATGAAGAAATAATAAAAGAACAAGAACAGCAAAAAATTATACATTCTGAAAATCTTGTGAAAGTTGAAGAATATAAAAAATATATAGAAGAAAAGAACAAGTATGATAATTATAAAAAAAAAGTAGATGATTTAGAAGAGAAAGAAAAAGAAGATTCCGAAAAATTGGCTACAACTAATATTTTAAAAGAAAAAATATTAGAAGCGGAAATGATTGCTATAATGAATACAATAGATACAATAAATACGCATGCACAGATATATTTGGATAGTTTCTTCCCGGAATATCCAATGACAATAATATTGAAATGTTTTAAGGAAAGTAAAAAGAGTGAGAAACCACAAATAAATATGGAAATATATTATAAGAATACTGAATGTGATTTATCGTCTCTTTCAGGTGGTGAATTGGCGAGAGTAGTATTAGCATTTGCGTTATCTTTATCAGAAATGTTTAATACACCGATGTTATTATTGGATGAATCAACTGCGAGTTTAGATGAAGAAACAACGGCGATAGTATTTGAATCAATAAAAGAAAATATGAAAGATAAACCAGTATTAGTAATAGGACATCAAATAGTTCAAGGTATATTTGATAAAATATTAAAAATATAATGTATTACCTAATATAATTCATTCTTTCATCATCATCCATATCATTCCATTCTAATATTATATTTTGTAAAGACACACCTTTTCTTGTTTTCTTGAAACTTTCATAAGCCATTATATATTCTATTTGACTCATTTCATAGTTTTTTAATCTATGAATTTTACTTCTTTTATTTGGTGATTGCATTTTACCTAGCGTACTTCGTCTTGCTGGACTATGACTTCTTAAAGGGGATAATCCATCTTTTTTTAGCTTACTTTTAATAGGTGATTTTCTTTTAACAGGTGATTTTCTTGACATTTTATTATAATAAATAAAAAAAATTAATATATTTTTATATACAATCGTATATAAAAATTAAATTTCAGTAGGTTTTTCACATGTTTTAGTATGTTTTAATAAAGTATCTTTTCGTGCATAATCTTTATCACAATTAGCACATTTATATCTGATATTACTATAGAAGATGTTATACATGGCTTATTACAAACATATAGATATCCTTTTAAGGTACAAAAAGAAATTTATAAAACATCTTCATCTCTTAAAGATTTTGTCAACACAGTACAGAAATTACTTGAAGATAATGATTATAAACTAAAATATAATAAATTATTAGAGAAGTATAATGAAATTGAAAAAAGAAATTTTGAATTGCAAATTCAAAGAACAATATAATTTTTTATACAAAACATTGTATAAAAAATTCTTTATTTTACATGTTTAGAATTTCTTCTACCGGTGTAATGCAATTTTTTTGATGTTTAGTTAATGTATCTTTTCGCGCATAATCTTTATCACAATTTCCACATTTATAACGAACGTTTTTATCTTCAAGTCTCGCTTTGTTTGTTATTTTTTGAGAACACTGCAAACAACTATTAACATATCCATCTTTGGTATATATATGTTTCGAAAAATTTATAATATCTTTTACTTCTTCGCAAATAGCACATTTTTTATCTTTTAACGGAACAAATTCTTCTTGTTTTCGAGCCTTATACTTCAATTTCGTTTCTTTCTCACAAACTTTACAAGTAGTATGATATCCATCTTTTTTAGTTTTATCTTTATTGAAACCAGTCGTATATTCTTTAGCCAATAAACATGAAGAACAAGTTTTTAATTTTATCTTCACTATTTCTTCACCATTACTTTCGGTATCTTCTTTGAAATGGTTTTCTTTACTTTCTTCTTCACCATTACTTTCGGTATCTTCTTTGAAATGGTTTTCTTTACTTTCTTCTGTTCCATTACTTTCGGTATCTTCTTTGAAATGGTTTTCTTTACTTTCTTCTGTTCCATTACTTTCGGTATCTTCTTTGAAATGGTTTTCTTTACTTTCTTCTGTTCCATTACTTTCGGTATCTTCTATTACATCAGTTTCTTCGTCTTCTTTGACATCGGCTTCGTCACTTTCATAAACATCTTCAATATTTTTGTAAATTGTATATTCAATATTCAAACATTTCGCTAGTTCTTCAATACTAGAAATAATTATTTCTATATCTACATCTATTATCCATTCAGTTCCTAAATCTGTGTTAGTTATATTTTGTCTGTACTTCCGTTTTACACACTTTTCAAGTAATAAATTATCGTTTGTATACATGATAAATTTGAAATCAGGTTCAAAATATGTTACATAACTTGATCTTCTGGCATTTAAATTTTTTGTGACACCAAATTTAACATCATCTTTTATAATCAAGTATAGACATGGTCCTTTTTTCAAAGTATGTCTAGTTTTTTTATATAATATACGTTTATGGTTTTCTTCAAGCTTGAAATGTTTTTCTTTAATTTCAATTAAATGTTCGGTAGTATCTTTAAGTTTTTCATCTAAAATTAATTTAGCATTCTCTAATTCTTTATTTTTATCTACCAATTCTTTTATTTTATATTCACCAGTTTTCCTTAATGTGGGTAAAATTACCTCACAGACATAATTTTGAAACGGTTGTGCTATTGGTTTTCTAGAACGCATTATAAGTTTATAAAGTGCTGCTTCATTAATTGTAATCATTTCTTGAACGCCACCAAAGGTATTCATTTCAAATGAACTCCTCCAATTAATAGGTATATTCTTAACAGCTTCTGTTATATTAGATAATTCTAAAATTTTGCATATATCTTTCGCAACAAACCAAGGGTCTGTATATGTTCCAATAACACGGATAGTATTTTCGTTGAAATTTATAGTTTCATCAATTTGATTAATTAATTCCATTTTATATTATAGTTTCTATTTCTTTAGATAGGTATTATATAATATATTTTTTATTTTAATACCTTTCCGGAAAGTTGTAATACCTGTCTACGTAAAATTAAAATTAAAAAAATCAATTTTAAAATACGAGGTGATAAATTCTCACCTCGAAATAATTATCACAAAAATCCAATACGGAAAAATTCCGTAATGAAATAATTATTCTTTTTCTTTTATACTAATATCTTTTTTTGAATATGTATCAATTTCCTCCAATAATTCAATAGTAAAGTTTTCAATACCATTATCACGCATAAAATCATAAAGTTTACCGGTTTTATTTAATTTAGCATTACTTTTATGCGCTTTAAATCTATTTTTAAGAGTTTGAATAGTTGAACCGATATAAATATCGTCTGTTTTAAAATTAATTATTTTATAAATACGTCCTTTTTTCATTATCTACATAAAATGTAAGAATCTAAAATTAAAAAATCAATTTTATTTTTTATACAAAAACATTGTATAAAAAATTCTTTGCATGTATACATAAATATTTTTCTGTATAAATTTGCTCATAATACTGGAAATCCCAACGCCGTTCACTCCAGTATATTTCAGGTTGATTATTTTTTAATATAATCAACCTAAATAATACCTTTGTTTTATACCTTTATTTTAATAAAGGAGTAGACTATATCTTAAGGATTTAATATCCCAACTACCATTTAGTCGTTGAACTGCATTCTACCAATTTTATTTGGTTAGAACTTGGCTGCAGATTGCCCAATTTTTCAAGATTTTTACTATGCCAACGCTATTACGCGAAGTTCCGATAAGTATATTTCTATCTTATGGTAGTACTTGAAAATTTAAGGGGTTTCCCGCAATTTGATAGTTTTGCCTAATATATTTAGACTAGCCAGTTACATACACAATATTTGTGGTGATAATTTACAATGTTTTCCCATAAAAGAATTATCACATCTTTTATGGCATCTGACTGTTTGAGGCACGCTTGGGGCTTTACCTCCGGAAACTCTGATGATGTTGTTATTAATGCATGTAACAACAAATTCAAAAGTTTGTGCTTGATAATATCCAGAACCACTGGGTCCGGGATTAGCTGGAGTACTACTTGCCGCAGCCACTGCAGTAGCAGAGGCTTCAGGAACAATACTGACATTTGTTAACTTTCCGTAGTTAGTAGATCCCATAGGGTCCAAACTCATGAAGTCCAACGAATAAGAATAAGAGTGGAATCCGATAAAGTCAGGGACAGTAGGAGCATGGTACCAAGGATTGACCAAAGAAAAGTAGTCAGAACCCATTTGAGCCAATCTGTTAGTATTCTCATAGATAAGAGAAGTTTGAAGGATTGGATCAGCAGAAGCACTAGGATAGAAAGAGATGACAGGAGTTCCAGCAGAGTCAACAACAGTAGGTGAAGAAGTGGCGTAGTTAGACCATTCAGACTTACAGGTTGTATTTCTAACAGCAAAGAACAAAACCTTGATGGCATGTGAAAATCTAATGTCAAAAGATTGTGCTGCGTTAGTTGCGGGTGTAAAAGTAGATCTTGGGGCTGTTTGAACCTGCTCGACCAAAATGTCACGGGGTGCGCAAGCCATTCTCTTTCTTTCGTCATTAGAAACAATAGCGTAGTTAGCCCAAACTTGACAAGTTCCAAGAACTGGAACTCCACCAGAAAGTTGAGAACCGTCAGCACTAAGTTGTACGTTATTAGTCTCTTCATCAGCAGTAGAAAGGATAAGAAGTTCAGTCCAATCACGGAAACTAAAGTTAATTCTCATTTCATTGTAAGGAAGAGCAGCAGTAGGAAGAGCTACACCAGAATCACGTCCATAGAAGAATGGAAGAGGAAGATTGAGAGTGTAAGAAGGAATAGCACTTCCGGCAGGAGTAGGATCAATTAAATCACTAACGTTTCCAACCATATTATCGTAACCATTTCTCTTGGAAGCGGGTACAGTAAATGCAGCCCAAAAATCAAGATGATAGTTATCAAATCTGGCGGCAACCAAATCATTGAATGTTACATTACATTCCTTGATAATACTGTGCATAAAGTTTCTAGTCCATCTGATTGACTTGTTTCCTACACCAGCGGCAGAAGTCAAAGTAACAGAAGGAGTAGTCAATCTTAGCCAACTTTGAAGGAGATAATCTCCAGCACGAGAAATTGACACAGCCCAGTCTTGGTTAAAAGCGGGTGTACCACTTGCCTTTGTAAGAACGACGGGTACCTGTGTAAACCAAGTGGATTTACGGGTCTCCCTGACGAAGTAGGCAGTTGCATCTGGACCACCATACATATACTTTTCGATTTCATCGAAAGTAGCAAGATCAATAAAACCAGAGGTAACATTTGAAGAAGTTAATGCGGACATTTTTTTATAATAAACAAGAAAATATTTTTTTTTATAAATTTATATTATAAGTGTTTTAAAGAAAATATTTATGATATATTTATATATAAATATCATAAAATTATAATATTTTACATAATATGTAAAATTCTGAAGATATTACCAGATAAATGGAATATTGGTACCCTTTTTAGAGAACGATAACAAAATATGTGACATATATAAGTCACATTTTCATGTAAAAATGGAGTTAGGAAATGATATGTAATACACAAATTTCAAACTCGAAACAGATTACAGTTTTTACGGCAGCTGTCTGAAAACTCCAAAGGTAGACCAAGCGAAAAAATGCTAGTATTAATGAAGCAAGTTTAGATTAATTATATTTTTATAATCCATTTAATTTTTTAAAATCAATTTAAAGAAAAGATTTATATAATAAAACATGGAACTTATAAATTCAATTGATGAAACTTTCAAATTTGAAAACAAGGAAATCAGAGTAATTGGTTCGTATCAAGAACCTTGGTTTGTTGCAAAAGATATTTGTGATATTTTAGAACTATCGAATACAACAAATGCTTTAAGAAATATTCCTGAAAAGTGGATGACTTTACAAAATGTAAAGTCATCATATAATAGCCAAAATATGACTTTGATATCAGAACCAGCAGTGTATAAACTAATTATGCGTTCAAATAAACCAATAGCTCAAAAATTTCAAGAAGCAGTATGTGAAGATATTTTACCTTCTTTAAGAAAAAAAGGTGAATATAAGATAAAAAACATTATGGATAAAAATAAACAATTGGAAGAAGAAAAACTTAGAATAGAAAACAAACTTTTAGAAAAAAACGAGGAAATTAAAAAAATTAGTCGAGAAAAAGAAGCAGAAATATTGCGAATCGAGGAAGAAACTGAATCAAAACTTATTGAAAATACTGAGGAAAATCGCCTTAAAATGTGCAAAACTATAATACAAAGTTATGATAACAAGAATGTTCTTTATTTAGGTTTTATCGGTATAATAAACGGTAAAGAAGCATTTAAATTCGGAAGTAGTGGTAGAATATTAAAAAGAATATACAGAGAACATAATAAAACTTATGAAATATTTGAATTTGTATATTGTATAGAATGCGAACAACATATTAAACTTGAAAATGCTTTAAAGTCAGATGAAAAACTAAAAAAGTATAGATTTTCACATCCATTTCACGTAGAAGGTTCAGACAAGATAACCAATGTATCTGAACTTATTTATTTTGATGATAACTTTAATTTAGAGAGTTTCAAAAAACTTGTTATAAAACTAAAAAATAATATCGAAATGGTTGATGAACTAAGAATACATTTGGAAAAAACAGAACATTTGAAATTAGAACTACAGATAAAACAAGAAGAAGAAAAAACCAAAAGAATCGCAAAAGAACTCGAAGAGCAAACTAAACAAAAACAACTTGAACTTGAAATATTACAATTGAAAATCAAGAATACTAAAGCTGTTCGTGAAATAAACGATGAAAATATGAGAACTGAAATTAAAAGAAAGGAAGAAGAATTAATATCAAAGATAGAATCACAAACGGAAGTTGTTAAACAAATTCAAGTAAATAATAATAAAATATTTGAAGAAAGATATGAAAATATATCACCTAATCTAATTGACATAAACATATTTGAAAATATATACAAACCAATTCAGGTAACCTATCAAGAACGAAACACTTTCTTATATGTCGCAAAAATAAACGATATGTTATATATAAATATTAATTCAATATCTGAAAAATCTTATCCAATGGATAGATGGAAAAGAACTGCTGAAATAAAAAACAAAATCCTCGAATATAATTTTAAATTACGAGATAAAAAAATGTTATCTATTTATTCGCATAAGAATAAGGGAACATGGGTTTTATTTGAATTCTTTTGTAAAAATTATTTTAATTGGTACGGGTCAATTTATAACAAAGTAAATAATAATACATGTTATTTGAATTTTGGAACATTTCTAGAAATTCAGCTACCAAAATTGATAGATGAATATGATCTATCAACAGATAAACATTTTGTTAAAATCAAAAGAGGAGATAGTTCGTTTAAAGTTCGTGCAAATCGAGAAACCAATTTTATTAATGTAACCGATTTATTTAATAATAATAACCGTGATATAAGATCTTTTAACAAAAATTCGGAAAGAAAAGCCTATTTCTTGAAAAATCCGGAAGAACATTATGTAAATGGAAATGAAATTATAGATGAGTTTGGAATGAAAGTAACCTATTGTCATCCGAAATTAGCAAATGTTATAGTAGAATGGATATATAAGAAAAATGAAAATGAAGAAAAACAACAAGTACTGAATTTCATAAACTATTTTATAGATAAATTATAATACGTAAATAAAATTTTAATACATTTTTAGTATTAAAATTTTAAATTAGTTAGAAAACAAAAATTATGAATAAATTTATTGACAAGCATAAATACAATTACAGTTATAATTATATTTATTAAAAAATAAAATATTACTAATAATAAAAAATGGAAAATCGTAAAAATCAACGTTCTGTAAATTCATTTCATTCAGCAAATACAAACACAAGTAAATCAATACCTGAATATTCTCTTTTGTATAATCAAAATAGTTTTACAGTTAGTAATACACTAATTGATAATACAGTAAATGAAGTCATAACAAGAATCGAACAAATAGGTGGAGGAGAAGGTTCAACAGGTCCCACTGGATGCACTGGATCAACTGGTGCAACGGGATTTACTGGTGTGACAGGATACACAGGGTGCACAGGATCCACTGGGTGCACTGGATCAACTGGTGCAACGGGACCAACTGGTGTAACAGGATCCACTGGGTGCACAGGATCAACTGGTGCAACGGGATCAACTGGTGCAACGGGACCAACTGGTGCAACGGGACCAACTGGTGCAACAGGATACACAGGTGTTACAGGATACACAGGACCCACAGGTCCCGCTGGAAACTTAGTAGCAGGTACTAACTATAGCGATTATTTATATTGGAATACATATTCATCTTCTTGGGTTCCTGATTCTACTGGTCGTGTACATTTAGGAAGTCTCGCAGGTGCTACAGGTCAAGGAGATCTAGCAGTTGCTATTGGAAATACAGCAGGACAATGGAGTCAAGGAACTAATGCAGTTGCTATTGGATATAATGCTGGATTCACAAATCAAGGTACAAATGGGATTTCTATTGGATATCAAAGTGCTATAAATATGCAACGTGCTAATGCGATTTCGGTTGGATTTGAATCAGGTCAATTTAATCAAGGAACAAATTCAATTGCTATTGGTAGAAGCGCAGGACAAAATACACAAGGGCAATTTTCAGTTGCTATCGGACCAATTGCGGGAAATATTTTACAAGGAACTAATGCAGTTGCTATTGGATATCAATCAGGACAAAATACACAAGGACAATTTTCAGTTGCTGTTGGAAATCAGGCAGGAAAAAATACACAAGGAGAGAGTGCAGTTGCTATTGGAAATCAAGCAGGACTTAGTACACAAGGATCTAACGCAATTTCTATAGGATATTTTGCAGGACAATCAAATCAAGGAATCAACTCAGTTGCTATTGGAAATTCTGCTGGTCAAATTATACAAGGACCTAGAACAGTTGCTATCGGAAATCTAGCAGGGCAAACTACACAAGGAGATAACTCTGTTGCTATTGGAACTTACGCAGGTCAGACTAGACAAGGAGGTGGTTCAATTGCTATTGGATCAAATGCTGGAGCTCAGACACAAGGAAATAATGCAGTTGCTATTGGATCTAGTGCAGGATTTGGTACACAGGGAAGTAGTGCAGTTGCTATTGGATCTAATGCAGGATTTGGTACACAGGGACCTGATGCAATTGCTATTGGAAATAGTGCAGCATTTTTTTCACAAGGGCAAAGATCAGTTGCTATCGGATATCAATCAGGTCAAAATACACAAGGAAGTGGTGCAGTTGCTATCGGATATCAATCAGGTCAAAATACACAAGGAAATAATACAGTTGCTATTGGAAATCAAGCAGGTCAGACTAAACAAGGAAACAATGCAGTTGCTATTGGTCTCAATTCAGGTTCTATTACACAAGGAGCATCCGCAGTTGCAGTTGGAAACACCGCAGGATATAATATACAAGGAGCAAGTGCAGTTGCTATTGGAAATCAAGCAGGATACAATACACAAGGAGGTAGTGCAGTTGCTATTGGAACAAATGCAGGTTTTGTAATACAAGGAAGTAATACAATTGCTATTGGTAATAGCGCAGGACAAAGTACACAAATGGAAAGTGCAGTTGCTATTGGATATCAAACTGGTCAATCAAATCAAGGAACAAATTCAGTGGCTATTGGATATCAATGTGGGCAGGGTACTCAAGGAGATACTGCAATTGCTATTGGAAGTCAAGCAGGACAGACTAATCAAGGATTTAATGCAATTGCAATGGGTAATCAAGCAGGACAAGTAGCACAAGGAATGAATTCAATTGGAATGGGTTATCAATCTGGATATAATGCTCAAGGATGGTTTTCAATTGGAATAGGATATCAAGCAGGATTAGGTGGTCAAGGTTCAAATAGTGTTGCACTTGGTTATCAAGCAGGACAAATAGGACAAGCAAGTGAGTCTGTTGCGATTGGAAATAATGCTGGATACAGAGGACAAAAACTTGGAAGTGTTGCTATAGGATATCAAGCAGGACAATCGAATCAAAGCACACAAGCAATTGCTATAGGATATCAAGCAGGTCAGTCTGGTCAAGGAACATATGCAATAGCAATAGGGAGTTATTCAGGACAAACAGGTCAACACGAAAATACTATTATTATAAATTCTTCTGGATCTATTTTAACAAGTGTAACTAGTTCATCTACTTATATTAGACCAATTAGAAATGATAATACACCCCTTACTGCATTGGTATACAATCCAACGACATACGAAGTATCTTATTCAACAAGTGGTACAAAAACATTTGTAATAGAACATCCAACAGATTCAGATAAATATTTAGTACATGGTTGTTTAGAAGGACCTGAAGCAGGAGTGTATTACAGAGGTAGTGGAGAGATTACAGACAATCACTCAGTTACTATATCATTACCGTTTTATACTAATAAAATAGCAACAAATTTTACTGTACAAATTAATGGAATTTATTCAGGTAAAATTCAAACATATAATAGTTCTAAAGTTATTGATGGTAAATTTACTGTATACGGTGAAAATGGAGAATTTTTCTGGACTGTATATGGTCAAAGATTGAAAATAAATGTTGAACCATTAAAAAAAGATGTAACTGTTAAAGGTCAAGGACCTTATAAATGGTTATAAATATTATTAAGCACTTGAATAATTTTAATGTTTATTTAAATTTTAAACTGAATAAAAGTTTAAAATTTGTTTTAAAAAAAGTCCATATGTACCATACCCTGCATGTTAGTGTTTTTAATAAAGTAATTTTCATTTTCTAAATCTTATTTGCTTCTTTTATTGTAGAAGGTAAAATTAATAAAATACCATGTAAAATAATCATATTAATGTCATTAAATAAATATATATCATATGCAGATAAAGATAAATATATTAAAGTTAAAAGTTTTACATCAACTTTAAAGAACAAAAGAATAATTCCAATAATAAAAAATAATATAGTCATAAAATTACAATTTATATTTCCTATTCTAAATATAGAGACATTTTTAAAATAATTAAAAGACAAGTGTTTATCAACTTCATATGGTTTTAATATATATTCTATTAATACGGGATGTTTAGAAGAAACATTTTCACTTGATGTAATGTTAGAAGATGAAGTTTGATAAACTAAACGATTTCTGGAACAATAAACAATTAAATTATCATTATAAAATTCTTGTAAAATCATAAAATCAACATGATAATAAAGATTTTGTTCAAATAATTTAATTAATTTTTCTGCTCCTTTTTTAGATAAAATATATGAATGTGCTGCAAAAAATATTTGCGGTATCTTAACATAATCATTAATAATTATTTCATCTTTATATTTTCCGAAATAATCATTTACTTTGAAAGTCAATGAATTATATTGTTTATCACAAAAAAAACAGCCTAAATACAATATATCAAAATCATCAGGTGTATTTTTTAGAACATTAGTTAAATTAACTTTAAAATTATTTTCAAAAATAGCATCATCTTCTAAAAATAAAGCAGAGTTTTTATTAGATGAAAGAAATTGTTTCCAAGATTTTAGGTGAGACATGGCGCAACCTAACGAACTTTTAGGATTTATTAAAGAAAATAAATCATCATTTACATTGTATTCGGTTTCTTCATTTGATAATTCTGAACCTTTAACACCATTAATAAGAATAGGATTAATATTAAATTCTTTAACTTTGTTTATTAAATTTACAGGATTATTTAATGAAATGATATATGAATCCATTTTTTATTATAATATATAGTTTATTTATATTATAATATAATTAAATTAAACCTTTCGGAATAATTTACATTTGTCTTTTATTTGAGCGTCTTTTTTTTATTTGAGCGTCTTTTTTTATTTCTAAAAGCATATTCGTATCACTTGACATATTTACACATGACTAATAAATCTGTCACCAAACTTAAATACAACATACTCAATTAAATTATTTATAGCTAATTCTAACTGCTTTAAATCAACCGAATTATCTAAATTTCTTGGTATTTTTACACTATCTGCATGAGTTATAATACCATCTTCTTTAAATTCTAATAAAAAACATATATCAGTTTCTGTAATTTCTGATATTGGTTTTTGATAAACATAATTAACACGACTCATTTTATTTAATAAATAAAATAATTTTTTATTTAAAATCATATTATTAATTATAAAATATTTTATATGAATACAAAAAAAAGACCAAATATAACTGCTCGTGATTTTCCGACTATTTTAGATTTAAATCCATATCAAACTGCTTATGAACTATTAGAAGATAAAATAGAGAATAAACATCCATTTTTTGGTAATAAATTTACCGAACATGGTATTAAATATGAAAATCAAGCAATTGAAAAATTTGAAGAAATAACTGGAATATCAGTTGATAAAAATCAATTTAACATAAATCATAATGAATACTCTTGGATAACGGGACGTTTAGATGGAACATTTATTGATTCTTCGTCAAAGAAAAGAAAGCGTGATTCAGAAATATGTGTATTAGAAATTAAATGTCCTTTAAAAAATGACAGAGATTCTAAATTAACTGAGGATGAAATACCAAAACAATATTGGTGTCAATGTCAAGTATATATGAATTTAATAGATTGTAGTTATGCATATTATGTTGAATATTATATAAAACCAAACGATGATAAACAGAATGGTAAATTGTATTATGTCAAAATTAAAAGAGATAAAACATGGTGGGGTGAATCAATTCCACGAATCAAAAAATTTTATGATGAAATGATAAGATATTATGATATCGGTAATTTAGATAAACATCCAGTAAGAATATCCGAAAATAAATGGAAGATAAAATTTATGTGAATGATTTCTTCAATAGATTGCTTATAGATTTTATTAATGATTCAGTTTTTTCTGATTTAACCTTATCTTTTTCTGATTCAATTTTAGCTTTTTCTGTTTTAACCTTATCTTTTTCTGATTCAATTTTAGCTTTTTCTGTTTTAACCTTATCTTTTTCTGATTCAATTTTAGCTTTTTCTGTTTTAACCTTATCTTTTTCTGTTTTAACCTTAGCTTTTTCTGTTTTAACCTTATCTTTTTCTGTTTTAACCTTAGCTTTTTCTAATTCTAATTTTTTTTTATATTTATTTTTTTCTTCTATAATTTTATTATAATATTTTAAATAATTTTGTAATTGCATATTTTTATTATCTTTGTTATCTTTATTTTTATTTTTTTCTAATGCATTAATATCAATAAAAGGTTTATTATTTATAATGTTGAATTTTGTTTTTAAACCGAATCTCTTTTTCTTTTTTCCTTTTTTCATTTTTACTAATTGTGATTGTTTTTTAGAAAATGTATGTGATGCTTGTTTAATTTTTTGTGTTGGTAATGTTGCATGTAAATATCGTTGTGATTTTCTTTCATATAAATGACGTTGCGATGTTCTTGGAGGTAAATGTCGTTGTGATTTTCTTTCATATAAATGACGTTGCGATGTTCTTGGATGTAAATGACGGTGTGATTTTCTTGGAGATAAATGACGTTGTGATTTTCTTTCGTGTAAATTTGGTTCTGATGTTCTTGTAGGTAAATGACGGTGTGATATTCTTGGAGATAAATGACGTTGTGAGTGTCGTTGTAATGTTCTTACAGGTGAACGTTTTTGTGATGTTCTTTTATGTGAACGTGATGTTTTTACAGGTGAATGTTTGGGTGATTTATTTTTTAATTGAATTTCGGTTAAATTATAAAGAACCTTAGTCAAATTTTTGAGCAAAGATCTTTCTTTTGAAATTTTAGATTTACGTTTAACCATTTTTATCTTAATAAAATTTTTTAATTTTTTAAAAATTAAAAAATAAATGAATTCATTTACAAGCCTACAGTTCTACTGTAATCATCGTATCTGTTGTATCCACAAGTTCTAGGATATACTTGACCAGCTAAGTTTTGTCCAAACCCAGCAAGGTATATTTTACTATCTCCTGAAAAATCCATATTTTCAAAATTTTCTTTGACACCTTCTGGTACTTGATAATTATTATTGTAACTATTTGCTGAAGTTTGCATTGAGATGTACTGCATATACTGAGGGCGTTGAATATTTTCTATTCCCACACGGTCTTCAGCGCTATTACAACCTTCTCTTTTTGTTTTAAATGAATTGGCGCAAACAAGACGACCAGCAGTATCTAAACCATTCCAGACAGGGCAAACAAGGTTAGATGGATTAAGAAATCTATCAGATTGGACTCTTGAAGAATATCCAGTGTCAACTTTGCAAGTTCTAATTGCACTTTCTAAATTTACTATTCCTGACATTTTATTTATTAATACAAGAGAAAAAAAGTTTTTATTTTTTTATTTTTTTTTTCTAATATTTTTATATATATAGTTATTAAAAATTAAGAATAATTAAATTATCTTCAAAAATATATTTTCATGTCTTTAAATCATTAATTAGTGGTTGATAAAAATATAGAAATCATTTTAATATAAAGTAATGTTGCTTTTTAAAATAAATGTCAGATTCTACATTCGAAGAAATAAGAAATTTGAAAACACTTGGAGAAATTTATGAATTAATAAAAGGAAAATATCCTGGATGGATTATGGATGCACTCGATAGTTATTCATCAGATTACCCACAATTACAAAAGAATTGGAAAATAATAGCAGATTTATCTAAAAACCAGATACAAAAAATTATAATCGTTAAAAATTTTGAAAATGATGAACAACATACTTATGCTGAATTACTATCAAGTATGGGTTTCGTTGTAAGAACACAATATGAATTGTATCCGTGTTCTGTTTGTAAATCGGCTATTCCATCCGAGAATATATATATTAAAATGAAAGAACATGGTATTAACGTTCCAGAAAAATGGAAAAAGAAATGTGTTCGTTGTTACAGTTGAATTTTTAAAAATAGGACACCTGTAATTAAACTGGATATTAAGTCCAATTCTTGTTTTTGTGTTTTATTACCTTAAACAGTCAATTCTTTTGTAATACCGACTTTCACGGTTTCCCTAAACTTCTCTTTAGGTTATATTTTTTCTCTGCAATACGCTTTAGGTCTCGGTTTTCCATCTAATGCGTATTTAAATATTTTAAAGATATTCTTACAGTCATTTACGTCTCTATCAATTACTATTCCACACTCGTTATATTAAGTTAAAAATTGAGTGTCCCATTTTAAAATAAACGGCTGTAAATAATTTTTTATTTTGTTGTATAAAATAAAAAATGAAACTATATAGTAAGAAATTAAATAAAAGAATATCAAACACAAGTAGAAGAAAGAAATTAAGTAAAAAAAAATTAAATACAAGTAAAAGAAAGAAAAGAAAGAAATCGATTAAAAGAATTGATGGTTTTCATTTTATTTATTCTTTAAAACAACAATTAGAAGATATAGAAACATATAAAAAAGATTTAATAAAATTAATAAAAATATTTGGTGAGTTATCAAATGAAAATGTTGAAAAATTTATTGAAGAAGTTAAAAATATGACGAGTTTAAAAGAAATAGAGACAAATATACAAGAGTTTAATAATGAAATACAAAAATTAATTAATAAAAAAGAAATAGAGACAAATATACAAGAAAAAAGTAAAACTTTTGATAATAAAAAATTATTAAAAAAAAAATCTAATTATAAAGTTTATGATTTTATTTTTGATGAAAAAGATCGAGATAGTGTGGAATTTCAAGTATCTGAAATGAATAAAGGGAAATATATTAAGGGAAGTTCAACACCGCCTACAACACCAAAAAATCTAATACCTGAAAGTGATTGGGTATATAATACTCCTGAAAAAATTTAATGATTCAAAAAAAAAAAAATCAGATATGTTAAAACGTAAACTTACATCAAAGATATTATCAATTTTATTAAACCATGATCTAATATTCCGCCTCATACTGTCATATCAGTAGTTAGAATAAACTGCAAAATCAAGAACTATCATACCAGAACTAACGAAAGAATTGTTGCTCAATAGGTAAAAAAATACACAAAAGCCAATAATATATAAAAAAGAAACCTTCTACAATTTTAGTAAATAATTACTTGAATAAATTTTATATTTCTTTAAATTTTAAACCGAATAAAAGTTTAAAATTTGTTTTCAGTTTCAAGTCCATAAGTATTATTCAATATTTTAAATTTATACTTACTCAGTGGTTACAGGAACTAGAAATTCAGTAATAGTTTATTTTTAATTATTAGACCAGTATTAAAATTACATTTTTCTTTTTGATGATTTTTTTTTTGATAATTTTCTTTTTGATGATTTTCTTTTTGATGATTTTCTTTTTGATGATTTTCTTTTTTTTCCGTCATTAACTTCAAGTAATTCTGCTAGTTGATCATATGTATATCCTGGATTATTTATTGGATAATTTCTTGGATTATAATTTATTGGATTATAATTTCTTGGATTATAATTTCTTGAATTATAATTTCTTGGATTATAATTTCTTGGATTATAATTTCCTTGATTATAATTTCTTGAATTATAATATCCTGCGCCTAATGCATCTGTATAATCTTTAATACTATTATAATTTCTACCACATAATTCTTTGTCATATTTATTACTGCAATCTTCCAAAATAAGTTGTCGAGCCATTTCTTTAAATTCATCATCTTCCCAATTATTCTTCATATAATAACCACTAGCTACTCTTCCGGTATAATATACTTTACCGTAATTTTTCATTTATATATATAAATATTTTTTTTTTGAAAAAAAAATATTTATATAAAATTGATTTTTTTTTTTATGATTCAAAAAAAAATCAAATATGTTGAAACGTAAACTTACTGAATTTGAAATCGAAGATATTCTCGATTTTATTAAACCGCAGCCTAATATTCCACCTGATACTGCTATATCAATAGTTAATTTGACTAAGAATAAACTGCGAAATCAATTAAAAAATCAAGAACTATATCCTGACATCATACCAGAATTAAAGAAAGAATTGATAAAAAACTATTATGATTGTCAAATAAGTCCGGGTGAGTCAGTTGGTATTTTATGCGCTCAATCAATAGGTGAAAAAAATACACAAAATTCAGTAGTATATGAAGAAGAAATAATTTTAAAATATCAAGATAAGATATTTAAAACTTGTATAGGAGAATTTATTGATTCTTTAATGGAAGAAGAAAATAATATTGATGGTAATTATATTAAATCATTAGAAGAGTATGACATATTAACAATATCTCAAGATGAAAAAATAGAATGGAAACGAATAAATGAAATAAGTAAACATCCAACAAACGGAGATTTAATAAAACTAACAACCGAAAGTGGAAGAGAAGTAACAACGACATTAGCACACTCTCATTTGAAAAGAGAAAATAATAAAATATTACCAATTTTAGGTTCTGAATTACAAATTGGAGATAGAATTCCAGTTATAAAAAAAGCCGACATATCATATATAGAATCTAATAATAATCCAGATAGTATAATATTTTCATGGTTTTTAGGAACATATTTATCATTTGGTTCAGTATTCAATAATCACGTGGTTATAAAAAATACGAATAAAGATATAGATGATTTGTTTCGATTAAATATTATGTTAATATTATCTAATTATCATAAAAATGAAAAAGTGAATGATATGGTAAAATTAGAACAAGAAGTTTTTTATTTTATTTATTCTGAAAAATTGGTTGAAATTGTAAAAGAAATGTTTGGAATAGATGGTTATTGTAAAAAAGTACCAAATTTTATTTATAACATGAGCAAAAATGAGATGAGAGCATTTTTAAGAGGTTTTTTTGAAGAAAGTACAACTATATCAAAAAGCGAGAAACATTTGTTATGTGTTCAAATGATTTTATGTAATTTTGGTATCTATAGTAGAATAAAATATGAAAAAATAACAGAAGAATGTTTTTATTATAAATTACTAATACAAAATAAATATAAACATAAATTTTACGAAATATTACGAACAATTAAACTGGATGAATCAATATTTGAAGAAAATTATGAAACGATACATCCGGATGTTGTAGATAAAGAAAATTATGAAAGTGATGTAATATGGGAAAAGATAGTAGAATTAAAAATAATAAAAGAAGAAGAATATAAACATAAGTATGTATATGATTTTTCTGTAAATGATAATGAAACATTTGGATTATTAAACGGAATAGTAGTTCATAATACTTTGAATACCTTAATATAGGGTAAGTGATATTAAAAAAATATTGCTAGTCTATTGTAAATAGGCGATATAATCAAATTGCGGGAAAATCTTGTTATGTCTTTAATACTAAATTATTTTGGAAACGAAATAATGGTCTTAGTTAATTATTAAGAGAGTAAAAGTTTAAAGAATAGAGACAATCCGCATCCGAGCTTCTAAGTCTGTTATGTTAGGATATGAAGAAGGTTCAACGACTAAATGGTTATAGGCATGAGAGATACAACAATTTCTCGATGATTGCTTAAGTTATAGTCTAGACCCACCTAAGAAGGTGTTACTAATATTTTAGTAAATGTTGTGAATTTGGAAAGAAATATCTAAATGATCATGGTATAATCGTTCATCGTGCAGGTCAAAATGAAAAATCAGTAACAGCGGGGGTCCCACGTTTTCAAGAGCTTTTAAATGCGACAAAAAGTCCGAAAATAGTAAATTGTAAAATATATTTTAATGAAGGAAATTCAAGTTTAAAAGATTTAAGAGAAACAATAAATCATAATTTAGTAGCATTAACATTGAAAGATATATCATCAAATATAGAAATAAAAATGAAAAAAGAAAAGGAAAAATGGTATGAATCTTTTAAAATTTTATATAATAATAATTTTGAAGAACATGAAAATTGTTTATCAATAAAATTAAATAAGAAAATATTATTCAAATATAGAATTGAATTACAAGATATTGCTGAATGTATAGAATCAACATATGACGACTTATATTGTGTTTTTTCTGATCAAGATAATGCACAAATAGATATTTTTATTGATGTATCTAAAATAAAATTTAATGACAAGCAATTGTTATTCATAACAGATGAAAATGCGAATGAAATATATATAGAAGAATGTGTACAACCGATATTAGAGAAAATGATTATTTTTGGAATAGAAGGAATAGAAAGTATATATTATATGAAAGATGATAATACGGAAGAATGGTATGTAGAAACAGATGGTTCAAATTTTAGAAAATTATTAGGACATCCTATAGTAGATATGACACGATTACATTCTAACAATGTATGGGATATATATGAAAGTTTAGGAATAGAGGCTGCACGAGAATTTTTAGTATCTGAATTTGAATCTATCATGGAAGGTATAAATTCTTGTCATACGAAGTTACTGGTTGAAAAAATGACTTTTACAGGAACAATTAATTCTATATCGCGATACACTTTACGAAAAGACGAGTCGGGTGTAATTTCAAAAATGACCTTTGAAGAGAGTGTAGATATTATGGTAAAAGCAGGCTTCTCTGGAGACGTAGAAAAGGTTAATGGAATTTCAGCCAGTATTGTATGTGGTAAAAGAGGTAATATAGGAAGCGGGTTTATGGATTTGAAAATGGATATGAAAAAATTAAAAAATGCTAGACCAGTATTTAGAGAAGAAGATGGTCGTGTTATACAGGAAAAAGGAGGTAATGCAAAGTTCAAAAGTTATAATAATTTCAAGTAAATAAATATAAAGTGATTTTAATTTTTTAGTTAATTTAACTAAAAAATCAGGTTAAATTTAAATAGTAGAAAAAATTAAAGTATAACAAATTTTTAATACCTATTTAAAGAATTATGATATATAATAAAATGGAATTAATAAAAAATATTGATGAAAATTTTAATTTTCAAAATAATAATATCCGTATTATTGGAACATATACAGAACCCTGGTTTGTAGCAAAAGATATATGTAAAATTTTAGATCTATCAAATACAACTGAATCTTTAAAAAATATTCCTGAAAAATGGAGGGGCTCAGAAATTCTGAGTACCCTCTCCGGAAATCAAAATACAAATATAATAAACGAAGCAGGATTATATAAACTAATTATGCGTTCAAATAAACCAATAGCTCAAAAATTTCAAGAAGCAGTATGTGAAGATATTTTACCGTCTTTAAGAAAAAAAGGTGAATACAAAATACAAAGTATTTTGAATAAATATGAACAATTAGAAGAAGAAAAAAAGAAGATTGAAAAAGAAAATAAAGATTTACATAGACTTGTAAAACGAAAAGAACGTCAAAAATTTAGAAAAAAATATAGCGTTTATATTATATCTAATCCAGATACAGAAAATTCTTATAAAATAGGTTCAACAAAAAATAGAAAAGGAAGACTAGAAAATTTACAACCTGGTGCTCCTAATTATTATAAAATAGAATATTCAAGAACTGTATCAAGTTTATATGAACAATCAGCAATTGAAAGTATTTTATTAGTAATTTTAAATAAATACAGAGTTAAAAACGAATTTAAAGGTAGTAAAATAAGAGAATGGGTTCAAAATCTTGATTTAGAAACAATAAAAACTGAATTAGATATAATAGTGGATTTTATTGAAGAAAGAAAAATTTTTAGAAAAGCATATGAAGTTGAAGAACTTGAAGAAAAAGAAGAGGCTGAAATTGTAGATGAAGAAAAAGTTGAAGAGGAAGAAATTATTGACAAAGAAAAAGAAGATATTCATATAACAAAAATATGTTATGTATGTAAAGAAGAAAAATATTTAAGTGAATATTATGATAGAACAGAAAATGTTGATGGTAAAGAAGGTTTATGTAAAATATGTTATAATCAAAAAAAATCAAAATTAAAAGAAATAAAAAAGACACAAAAGAAAGCGGAAGAAGAAGGTAAAAAAATGTGTGTTACATGTAATATAATACTTGATTATGATAAATTTTATAAACATGGTACAAGTAAAGACGGGTATGAACATAGTTGTATATCTTGTAAAAAAAATGCCAATAAGATAAAAACATCAAAAAAATGTATGTCCTGTTATGTTCAGAAATTTATAGAAGAATTTGACCCTTATAGATTAGGATACAATAAATTTTGTAAAAAGTGCGTAAATGAAAAAATACTTGATATAGAAGATGTAAATAAAAAGAAATGTTATAATTGTAAAAAAGTTTTAGATGTAAGTCAATTTCCGAAAAATAAAAGTTCTTACGATGGATATAATAATTCTTGTTCAATTTGTAACACAGAAAAAGGAAAAAAATATAGAGAAAAATTGATTGTTGAAGAAAAAATAGAAGTTAAAAATAAGATGTGTAATACATGTAAGTTGGTAAAACCGATTGATAATTTTTATAATAGACGAGTTTCAAAAGATGGAAAAGATTTATATTGTAAAGATTGCAAAAAATAATTTTGATTTTTTTAGTTATAACTAAAAAAATTTAATGTTTCTTTCGTAAATATTTTTGCGTTAGGTTTAACTAATTTTTTTAATACTCGATTTTTTTTAATTTGCAATTTCTATGAATTTGTAGTGTATCTTCTTTTTTATCGAAAGGAACTATTTTCATTATGCATTTAGATTTTTTTCCATAAAAAGGTTCAACGCAACCTGAATGTTTTTTCTTTGATTTTTTACATGATTTTTTAGGTTTATTATCAACAATACATTTAGATCTAAATGTTTCAAATCTATCTCTTACATCTTCATAAGATAAATTTGATTTCTTTTTCAACATCTTATTAATAACTTCATGTAATTCGTAAATATATCGTGAAAATGTTTCGCGATTTTTCATTCTGTCCATAGTAATTGGTAATTTCTTAAAATTGACAACTAAATTATCCCTACAGTATTTACAAGGTAAAATATATTGTAAACTTATTATAAAGTCCATATAATGTTTTTTATTTTCTAAAGTAGGATTAACAGGATAATTAAAACTCATAGTATGAAGAAAAAACCAAAATATAGGACCCCAAACAGATGTTAACATACCATCATTGCTATTATAATCTTCATGTGTATATATAGATTTTTTAGGAGACTTTTTCATTCTTTATTTAATACAAGATAAAATTGATTTTTTCTTTTAACTTTAATAAAAAAATTCATATGAATATGATATTTGACCATCATTTATTACGAAAGATATTTACATATCTGAATACAGATAATTTATTTTTTGTCAATAGAGTATGTAAAGATTTTGCAACAAGTTTAAATAAAATAGATATAAATTTACCGTCTATCAAGTATATTTTCTCAAATATAAAATATATTGATTGTATATATGGAGATGATTTAAAACATACTAAAATAAAAAAGAAATATATGTTAAAATTAGGTATTAAATATGGTAATATATGTATTCTTAATAAGATATTATCTATAATAGGTAAAAAATATTTAACAAGTAATTTATATACATATGCTTTAAAATTAGAAGACTATGACAAACTAAATTGGTTGAAAATGAATAAATGTATATATAACGAAGAAAATAGATATAATGCGTTTCAAGAAAATAGTATTAAATTGATAAATTGGTTTGTAAAAGAATTGATATGGGAGGAAGATGATTTTTTTAATTACATGAAAGAAAATCAAGATAAAGAAAGTATTAAATGGGTGACAAAGAGTGTTCCAGATCTAAAGAAATATGTGTGTGAATTTGCAGTTCAATTAAGAAACAGAGATCTATTAGAATGGAGTATAAATAATAAGTTTAAACTATCATATAATGTATCTACATGTGCATCAGTAATAGGTGATTTAGAATTATTAAACTTTCTCTATAAAAATAAATGTCCGATGAACGAATGGGTTTTGACAGAAGCAGTAGCACATAATAATTATGATGTGATGGAATGGGCGTACGAACATAATTGTGGAATAGATTCATATGCTTTGTTATATGCACTAAAAAATAAGAATGATAGGATAATAGAGTGGTTGTTAGAACATGATTGTCCATATGATGAAGATATAGTTAATATTGCGTATAAATATGGATATGAAATTACAGTAAATAATATTTTATAAATATATAAAAAAAATATTGTTAATATATAAAAATGAAAAAACATTTAGAATCTCCATATTTAGGAAAAATGAAGAAATATTTAATTAAATTAGATTCTCTCTATTTAGATGGTTGTGATTATTATTACAATACAAAAACGAATTCCGTCATAAAGTATGATCGTATCGGCAAAAAATGGTCTAATAAAATAGACATTGATGTTATTAAAAGTTTAAAATTTTATGCAGAAAGTAAACGACGAACATCAAAAAAAATTAAAAAAAGATTGAAATCAAGTAAAAGATAAATTTTTAAACTTATATAAGTTTAAAAATTTGTAGTTATAAAAAAAATGAATAAAAAATATATCTAAATACAAAATAATATATATTTAGATATAATGGGTATTTTTAATTTTTACACTTGGTTCAGAAATAATTTTTCTAAAGATATTTATAAAGTTCACAAAAATATAAGTGAAATAAATGATGACAATTTTAAGATCGACAATCTAATGATTGATTGTAATGGCTTATTCCATATGAGCGCTCAAAAAGTATTCAAATATGGTAATTTTAAACCTACATATAAAGTAGAAATTAAAGAAAATAGATTAACACAACAACAAGTTTATGAAGATGTATGTTATAGTATAGAAAATATATTATTAACTGTTAACCCAACAAAAAGAATAATTTTATGTGTAGATGGACCTGCTCCGATATCAAAACAAGCACAGCAAAGAAAAAGGCGTTTTAAGGCGGCAGTAGATAGAGAAGAAGGAGATAAAAGTTTTGACAGTAATAAATTAAGTCCGGGAACAGAATTTATGGATCATTTATGTAAATACATAGAATGGTTTATTAGAAAAAGATTAACTGAAAATCCTATATGGCAAAATATAGAAGTGGTATATTCACCATGTAATGTTCCAAGTGAAGGAGAACAGAAATTAATGAATTATTTGAGAAAATATGGTAAGAAAAATGAAAGTTATATAATACATGGTTTGGATGCAGATTTGATAATGTTATCTTTGTTATCACATTTTCCTAAATTTTATGTTTTAAGAGATGATACATATGATAGAAATAATAATTTTTTATTGATAGATATTGGTTCTGTGAGAAAACAATTAATAGAAATGATGAGATGGGAACCAGAAAATGAAGATTACAAATTTATTGAAGAATGGATTATAAATGATTTCGTGTTCTTATGTTTCATTTTGGGAAATGATTTTTTACCGCATATTCCATCTTTAGAAATAGTGGAAGGTGGGATAGAAGTAATTTTAAATGTATGTAAAACAGTTGGAAGAACACATGGGCATATGACAAGAAACACAAAAGGAAATATAGTATTTTGTGTTGTAGCATTGCAAAAATTCTTTGAAATAATAAGTGAGAGTGAGAAACAATTATTTGAACAGAAATACAAACATAGAAGTAGATATTTTCCAGATGATTTATTAACAAAACACGCAACTTTTGATGGTGAGAGATATATAATAGATCGAGATAATTATATTGAAGATTATAATATTAAATATTTTGGAGACGAAGATATAGAAAAAGTATGTCATTCATATCTTGTAGGACTTCAATGGATTTTAACATACTATACAAAAGAAGTTCCAAGTTGGAAGTGGTATTATCCATATCATTACGCTCCTTCTTCAAGTACAATAATAAATTATATGTCAACGTATTCAAAACCAAGATATCATAAAGGTTTACCATCTCCTCCGATAATGCAATTAATATCTATACTACCTCCACAGAGTTCTGATTTATTACCAAAATCGATGCATAATGTATTAAAAACTAACTTAAAGAAATTTTGTCCGGACAAAATAGAAGTTGATTTGTCCGGAAAAAAACAAGAATATCAGGGTATTGTTTTATTGCCGTTTACAGAGTATAAGGTAATTCAGAAAGTATATGAAGAGTATGTTGATAAACTTGATAAAAATGAATTAAAAAGAAATATAATCGGTAAAACAGTTGTATATTCATATAATCCTGCGATGACGCGCTTATTTTATTCATATTATGGTAATATACCTGATTGTGCTGTTGAATTTAAAATAATTGATATTTAAAAAAATTGAATTATTTTTTTTAGTTGTTATGAAATTAATATATTATTATGAATAATTTATACCAAGAGATTATTTATTGTGCGAACGGGGAAAATAATAGTAATTTATGCTATTTTAGTAAAATAATTATTGATAATTTGAAAAAATCAACAGAAAGAATTAAAAATGCTAATAATATTCTTACTAAGAAATTGATGGAGATGAATAACGAATTATTTCTAATTGATATGGACGCGTTTAAAAATGAATACTTGTATTTATATTTATACAATATATTTTTAGCAATAGTTTTAGTGTATTTATTTTATAAATTATCAAAATTTAATAGTACGTTGACAAAGTTTAATAATAATGAGGTTGTGATAGTAAACAAAAAACATGTTTATAAAATAATAGGAAGATTAAAAGAAGAAATCTCTTTATTAAAAGAAGAAAATGATATTCTTAAAAATGAGAATGAAAAATATATTCAAGATAAGAAGAAACAAAAACAAATTAAAAATATTCCATCAAATCAAGTGTATGATGAATTAGAAAGAATAAAAATTGTACTATCAAGTGATGATAGAGCAGCTAAAAAGATATGTTTATTAAATAGTATGTTAAATTATCCAAAATAAATTGATTTATTGTTATATTATTATTATATACATTGTATATAATAATTTTTTTACTATACATTAAAAGAACGTAAATTTTTATTGTATTCAAAATCATATTTTTCAGATTTGATATATTTTTTAATCCAATCGTTATTAACATTTTTCTTGTTTGCATATATAACATCAGTATCAATAAATTCAGGTTTTATTAAAATCGCTTCGTTCATACATATTGCACAATTTCTTTTGCTGTATTGAGATAATATCGATTTTATAAAATTTCTACCATAGATATAGTCGTCATCAACCATGATAATAATAGTATTTAAACTTGTTTCTCTTAAAATAGTAGGAATAAATTTCGTACCTTGACCATAATCTTTACCACATGTAAAGATATTGCACATACTATTTAATTCTTTTGGTATGTCATATTCTTTGTTTTTGCATAATTTAGGAATATTCAGTACAATTTGATCAACTTTAACACTTTGATCGAGTAAAGATTTAATAACAGGTTTTATATACTGAATTCTATCTGGTGTTGTAGTTAAAGATATTACGATTCTATCTGTATAGTTAAATTTGTTTAACTTTTTATAGTTTTTAATATATTCGTAATCGGAATCAAAATGAATTTTTATGTATCTAAATATATCATAGTAATAAAATATTATTACAATAATTAATAAAAGAATAAATATAATATTTACGGGATCCATTTTATTTATATAAAGTTTTATTTTTTTATATAACAAAATGAATTATAATTTGTTATATAAAATACTTTTAGAATGGTCATTGAAAAATAAGGAATACGAAATGACTAATTTTATATATAATGAATTTAATATTGGTATACCTGTTAATTTTCTATATAAGTTATCTAATAAAACACATTTTACGACGCTGGATAATTTGATAACTACATCATATCATAAAATATCCGATAGTAAACATTTAGATGAATTATTAAAATCGTTTTTATCTTCTAAATATGGATATTTAGACGAATGGAATACATATGGTTATAGAAAATTTAAACGACCGTAAAATCACCTAATACTATATCTTTTGAGTCAGTATTAATTTTAATACATTTCTTATCAAATAAAGGTGCGATTTTAAATCCAAATAAAGTTGTTGAAATATTAGTTTCATTTATTATTTTATTATCATTTAACATTGGAATACATGATAAATCATTACCGAATATTAACATTTTTTTATGATATAAAATAGTATAAAATCCAAGTGATTGTGCGATAAAATTTATATCTTTTATAATATCGTTTGAATCAATTATTTCATAGAAAGAATTACTTATATTATTTGATTTAGAATCTAAAATACCAGCTAATAATTTTATTCTATATTCTGCTTTATTGTTTTTATATTCATTTGGTATGTGTCTTTTTTCTTCTAAATTATAAAATTTAAAGTATTTTTTAAATCTTTCATCAAATATTTCTAATGAATTTGATGTTATGGAAAATTCAATATTTAGTCGACATAACATATGTATTATATAGTTGTATATTTTAACATTTAATTTATCCGAATAAAATTTAAAATTTTTACAAGATAAACCTATCCATATTCCTAAGAAATACGGATCTATTTTAATTTTTTGAAAATTAAAGTTTATGTCTGTTTTTATAATTGAATTTAAATTATTTATATTATAATCTTTTATTTTATTTGAATATATATAGTCATTAATATTTGAAATTGTATTTAAAACATGTTCGGAACCAATTATAAAATTAGAATTATATTTTGTAATTATTTTAAACATATCATCTTCTATGAATTCTATATTATTTATTTTTGTAATTTTTGATGATTTATCCAATAACAAATCGTCTTTTTTTAAATCTTGTGATAATTTAATATTGCCGTCAGATAATAATACAGGTACATTAAAACCTAAATATTTAATAGACATTTATTTATATAAATAATTTATTTATATAAATTATTATCTTGATAATAAATATTTGATATTTAATTTTAGTTCATCTTCCATATCACTATTATAAAATATACATTTTTCTTCTAAATCAATTCCTGAAACTTCATGTCGTGCTATACGTCTTAACTTATTTTTTTCTTTCATGTATTTTAATAATCGAGAGATATATAGTATTCTTCCACAATGATTATAAAATTTATGTTTATATATATTAGAATCAATATGTTCGGTATATCTACTTGTCAAAGCTTTAAATTGATTTCGAAATAAAACTATTGGTTCTTCTATTAATATATTTTCTAATTCAATAATGTTCCTATCAATTCCTATCTTTCCACCTAACATTAATTTTCTTGGATTTGGTAAAGGTAAAACAAATTCAATAAAATGGTCTGATATATCTCCTATTTTCGTTGAAACTTGTATTTTTATCATATTATCAAGTAAACTTCTTGTTATTAACATTGGTTCAATATTTTCTGATAGATCACATATCTTTGTTTCTTCTGAATCACTAATATCAGGCAATGAAAATATGATTGGGTTAAAATATTTCTTCATATTATTACATATATTTACAACTTCATAAAATAACCATGTAGTATAATGTTGTATAATATCAGTGTATTTGTTTTCTTTTATTAATATTAAGTTTATATATTGATAATTTATTTCATTAGGTTCAAAAAAAGGACTTGAAATTTTTACATCTATATCAGATGTTGGATCAACTAAATCATTTATGTTTCCAACTTCTGGATAAAATTTTGAATATAATTCACATGCAACACCTCCAAAAAAACAATATGGTTTATTGTTAAGTTTTCCTTTACCTGATAAATATATTTCTTCATTTATTTCTTCGTCTTTTTCTTTGTCGTATATTATTTTTTCACATAAAGTTATTCCTTCGTATTCGTATTTATTCCATTTTATTTTAGATATTTCATCAACTATTGCATATCCTATTGGATAAAGATTTTCTATCCATACTAATCTTGTTCTAAGGTCAGTGTATTTAAATTTTATAGGTGAAAGAACGTTTGATATATATTTGGATTTAGACCTTGATTTAGACCTTGATTTAGACCTTGATTTAGACTTTAATTTAGACCTTGATTTAGACTTTGATTTAGACTTTGATTTAGACTTTGATTTAGACTTTGATTTAGATGAATCGTATTTTAATTTCATATTTTATTTTACAAAAGAAAAAATTATTTGGTAATTATAAAATTATAAATATACCAACCTAATATTAAAAATTTCAACATATCTTTTTCTTCTATTGTACAATCAGTCTTTTCAATTTCATCGATAAATAATTGTTTCATATAAAACTCACCAGCACTTTGTAAAGTTTTTTCGTCTATTTCGTTGTTTTCAATTAAATCTGCAATATTTCTCAAATGTTCTATAATCTTTTTATTATTTTCTTCAGAAAAATTCATTCTTAATATTCAAAACGAAAATCTTTAAATTTAAAAGAAAAAATATTAAATATTAAATAATGAATAAAAATTATCAAGAATGTAATGATTATTGTTTAGATTTGAAAACAATTTGTCAATATGAAAAAATTATAACTGAAAATCGTTTTCTAAATTTAATACTCGAGAAAAATAATATTATAATAAAACAAGATAAAATAATAACTGAATTATACGATATAGTAAAATTATATGTATCGGAAGTTGAATTGAGTATTATTCATTCTAAATTACAATCACGTTTTAATTTATAAAATAGTATTTAAAGTATAAAATTTATATTATAATAATGTTATTTAGTGATATAGATTTTCAAGATATAAATTTTTATTATTCCATACCTATATGGATTTATGTCATTATTGGATTTTTGTTTTTATTATTAATTGGTTGTATGATATCATGTTGTTGTATTCATTCATCTTTAAAAACAAGACAAAATGTTTTAGAAAAAAAAGAGTTGGAATTAGAAAGAGAAAAATTAAATTTTGAAAGAAGAATAAAAAAACAAAAGAAAGAAGATAATATTGATGATATAATATTAACAAGACCAAGTCTTTACGTAGAAAGTGTTTAAATTTATAACTGTGATTAAGTTATAAATTTTATCTAGTAAGAAATATAAACTTTTAAAAATTTTAATTCATATTGATTTTCTAAAAATAAAATTTTATTTAAATCTAAATCAAATGTATACTCGTTATTACTTATTTTTGTAACATCAAGATACCTTATACCATTAAAAGCAGTACAATCACCTTGATATAAAGATAATAATATTCCACTAGAAGGAACAATATCTGAAATTATAAAATTTGTTTTAAAACCTTTAGGTATAATTTTAATATTATTTTTAGTTTGATCTGTAGCACAGGTATCAGAAGTTGTTCTATAAAAATAAAAAGCATTATTGATGTATTTATTATATAAAAATTGTTGTGTATTTCCTTTTGCATCGTAAAAAGTAATAGTTGGTTTCACCGTATTTACAACACATCCACTTAGAGTTCCATTATCATATTTTATAACATTACCAGATGGTAAATAATAATCAAATGCACATATGCAATTATTATCTTCATATGTTCCATAAAGATGAAATTGGTTTATTTGCACTTTACTTGTAAATGCTAGATCAATTACAATAGCAATAGTTGAAAATGAATTATTAAATATATTTCTGTTATATAAAAAATATTCATTTGTTGCGTTAGTAGGAATAGAACTAAAATTTCTCTGATCTAATATATACCAAGTATTAACACCGTTAAAACTAGTGAAGTCATTTTTTAATAAATTTGTACCTACTATATAAAAATTTTTAGGGAAATTATTATTTAGAAAAGTTAATTTATATTTTTTTAACGTTATTTTATAAGGTAAACATATACTTAAATGTTCACCTCCCGCATTAAATATTTTTCCATCCTTATTAATTATTTTATATTGATTATTCATATTAAAAATCCGTCTATATAACCATCCATCACTAGCAAATGGTAATTCAACTGAATTATTTGATAAATAATTATTAAATGGTTCCGTATTATACACATTAGTATAATACGAAGAAATAATATAATATCCTAAATCATTATTTGTTGTTGTTATAGTCGCATCTCTATTAGTTATAAAATTAATATTGTATGGTAAAGGAATAAGTTGAAGCATAGTACTATCATTTGGATCAGGCATATAACCAGTAGCAGAACATGAAATCGGATAACATAAGTTATTATTACTGTAAAACCCAGTAGAACATATACATGCACTAGATGTACTATTTAACTGATATCCAACTTTAGAACAATTTAGACAAGATTTACTCGGATCATTTAATTTAATCGAACTTAAAATAATTTTATTATTCGGACAAGAATTTATTACATTACCCATTTTTATTTATAATAAAATTGATTTTAAAATTATTTTTATTTAATAATAATAATTATTATGTCAATCAAAATTAATATAGATTCTTTAAATGATGATATGAGAGAGAAAATTTACGAAGAACTTAAAATAGAATTAGAAAACAATAAATATAATCAATTTGCACCAAAAAAGGAAATATATCCTTTTAATATTGTTAATGACGATATTTATCTTCCATTTGCTTATTCCATAACTAATCTTTCATTAAAAAGAAGAGAAAGAAATATGTTTTCAGAAATGAAAGTTAAATTTGAAGGAGTTTTAAGACCAGAACAAGAAGAAGTTAAAAAAGAATCATTAACTTATTTATCAAAATTAGGTTCAATAATAGTAAGTCTTGGAACAGGTATGGGAAAAACTATTACATCTATAAATTTAGCTTGTAATATAAAGTTAAAAACATTGGTTATAGTAAATAAAATAGTATTAATAAATCAATGGGAAGAATCGATAAGAAGATTTTGTCCATCTGCGATAATAACTAAGATAACAAATAAAACAACATCAATTGAAGATTCTGATTTCTTAATAATAAATGCAATGAATATTGAAAAGAAACCAAAAAAATTTTTTAATGATATAGGATTATGTATCGTTGATGAATTACATAATATAATGGCAGAAAGTTTATCAAAATCATTATTTTATGTATCTCCAAGATATTTAATTGGTTTAAGTGCGACTCCGTATAGAACAGACGGTTTACAACCATTAATAGATTTTTATTTTGGTGTAAATAAGATAGTTAGATTACTAAAAAGAGAACATACTGTATATAAAGTTAAGACAGGATTTAAACCAAAAGTTGAATTAGCAGAAAATGGAAAAATTAACTGGGGAGCATTAATAAATGAACAATGTTTGAATGCCGATAGAAATGAATTGATAATAAAAATAGTAAAGAAATTTCATATGCGTAATATATTAATCATGTCTAAAAGAATAGAACAAAGTGAGTATATATATTCTCGATTATTAGAAGAAAAAGAAAATGTAACTAATTTAATAGGTAAAAAACAAGATTTTGATAAAGAAGCACGAATATTAGTAGCAACTGTGACAAAAACGGGAACAGGTTTCGATCATCCAAAGTTAGATTGTTTAATATTAGCATCGGATTTAGAAAGTTATTTTGTTCAGATATTAGGAAGAGTATTAAGAAAACCGGATGTAAAACCGTTAGTTTTTGATTTAGTAGATGAAAATCCGATATTAGAAAAGCATTTTAAGACAAGAAAATCAACATATTTAGATATAGGAGGAAAAATAGTTGATTTTAATAAAGTATTTCCAGATATATAATATACAGCCGTATGGGGACCAAAAGCTATGATCGGCGCACAATTCGAGTTTTTATACTGATTCAAGTATAAAAATATAGGGCACTAAGATTTTATTAAATGGTTTAAAGAACTTTTTAATTTTAAGATGAAAAACACTTTAAAATTAGGGCACTATGATTTTTTTAAAACGCCGATCATAGATATTCGGACATTTCATTTGTAAATAAATTATACTCATATTCAGGACGTATTTCGACATGCGGTAAATACTTTGTAAAATACTTTATTCTTGTAATGATCTTTTTGATTGCTCAATTTTGAATAAACGCTCTTCATTTATTATTTGTAATTCTGTTTTATGTAATTTATAAGAATTGGCTGTTTAGTTACCTTAAAGGTAAATAACACAAAAACAAGAATTTGACTTAATATCCAGTTTAATTACAGGTGTCCCGTTCTTGAAAATTCGACTGCAATTAAGAAAATTATATATAGATTTTTAGTTTTATAATGAAAATGTCAAACAATTTTTATGAAAGTAGTTAAATTCAAGTTCATTATAAACTTCAGCGCATATATCACATAATTCATGTCTATATTCGCTTTTTCTTCGTATTCTACATTTTGAACACATTTCTTTAACTCTTCTTAATAGAATAGGTATTCTAAAAAGTTTTCCTTTTATTATAAATGGTCTCCATATACAATTTTCACAACACGTCGGATGATATTGTTTCTTAAGTTCATTAACAACTTTGTTATAATTTATAAAATTATTACTCATTACGTGTATATATTAAAACAAATATATTATTTTTTTGTAAAATATATTTATAGTCATATAAAACATTTTACATGTAAAGAAAATCCTTTAACTTTAAAATGAAACGAAGAAGAAAAGAAAATCCTTAAAAATGATTTTATAATTTAATTTTATATTATAAATTACAAATGATAAAAATATATACAGACGGTTCTTGTCTTAAAAATCCTGGACCGGGTGGATGGGGTGTAATAATGATAGATGCTGATGGTTATGAATGGCATTTGAGTGAAGGAGAAGGTAATACAACTAATAATAGAATGGAACTTAAAGCAGTTATAGAAGGTTTGAAACTAATAAATGATAAAGAAGAATGCACAGTATATTCAGATAGTAAATTAACGATTAATTGTGCAGAAGGTAAATGGAATAGAAAAGCGAATTTGGATTTATGGAAAGAATATGATATTGTAAGTAAAAGAAAGAAAATAAATTATCAATGGGTTAAAGCGCATAACGGGGATTATTATAATGAAACAGTAGATAAAATGGCTTTTAACGAAGCGAAAAAATATGATTTATAAAAAATGATTTTTAATTTATACGTATAAATTAAAAATCAATATGGACGAGGAATTTTATAATAGTGATGATTATACCGAAATGTATAACGAAGTTATTGATGAAATAGTAAATACTTTTATTAATAATATAACAAACGGAAACTTAGCAAGAAATTATTTAATAGAAAATAATATACATACAGATTTTAATTTTGACGAGACATATGAAAGTTTGTTTAATAATTTAGATTATAATTACAATAGAATATTACAAGAGACATATGAAAGTTTGTTTAATAATTTAGATTATAATTACAATAGAATATTACAAGAGACATTTGAAAATCAACCATCAATAGAAAAAACAGACCATATAATAGATATACCATCTCAAACATATTCATCAATTAAAGATAAAGAAAAATATGAAAAAGAATGTTCTATATGTTTAACTGAGTTTGATGAAGATTGTATAGTATCATTATTACCAAAATGTAATCATATATTTCATAAAGAATGCGTGGTTGAATGGGGTAAATATAAAACATCGTGTCCAATATGTAGAAATAATGTAGAAGAAAAAAAATAATTATTTTGTATTATAATAAATGATTGAATTGTTTTATAAAATAAAGGAATTTTGGAATGAGTATGACTTTGAAATAGTTATATGCTGTCTTCTAGTATTTTTTTTAATATTGGCTTTATATAGAAAACTAACAGGGCAAACAGGGAGTTGGTCAAATGGTTATTTTTATAATAGAAGTATATTTAAAAATAACGATAAACCGCAACATTTTAAAAGAGATAGTAAAGGAGAAGTTGAATGTCGGAGAGTTTTAGAAGCCATATTTAGGAAACCTTTTAATAAAGCTCGTCCGGATTTTTTAAATAATCCAGTAACTGGTGGAAACTATAATCTAGAATTAGATTGTTATAACGAAGATTTACGTATTGCTGTGGAATACTCTGGAAAACAACACTATGAATATGTTCCGTTCTTTCATAAGAATAAAGAAGCGTTTTACAATCAAAAATATCGTGATGATATGAAGAGACGGATTTGCAAAGATAACGGGATAACGTTAATAGAAGTACCTCACACAGTGAAAATAGAAAATATAGAACAATTTCTAAAAGATGAGTTGAAACAAAAACTTAGAAACAATCGATAGATTTATAAATTTAATTTTTTTCTAAAAACAAAAAAGAAGTCTCGTTCTAAAAAAAGAAAATCTAAAAGAAAATCTAAAAGATATTCCAAAAAAAATAGTTTTATAAATGATTTTGGTATTTTAATTTAAAGTTTTTATTTTAATAATAAAATAGAAACAAAAATGATAACTGATACCGACAAAAATACACAGTTATCAATTAATAGTAATCATTCTTTTAAGTTAATTTATATATATCAAATAACATGTAACGATTCAAAAATAACTGATAATTATATAGGAAAAACAGATTGTTTTAAATCAAGAGAAAATTCACATTATAATGCATCTAAAGACTCTGATTTAAAAGTTTATAAAATAATAAGAGAAAATGGAGGTTGGAATAATTGGCGAATGAAAATATTAAATCATTATTATTGTAAAGATGAATATGATATGAGACAAATAGAACAAAAATATATAGATTTCTATAAACCAACAATGAATAGTACTAATGCTTGTTCAAAACCATTTAAGAATGAAGAATTAAATAGACAAATTGAATCCGAATTAAAAAATTATTCAGATAAAATATTAGGATGTTTTTTATATGATTTTTTATTAGATGATTTTTTAGATTATAATGTAATTTTTACATGCGAATATTGTAATGCTGTATTAAAAACTCAAAATTCTTTAATCAAACACCAAAAAACAAATAAAAAATGCACTACTACAAGAGAAAATAAAAATATTTTTATAGAAACGGAAAAATATGTTTGTGAATTTTGTGATAAAGAGTTCACAACTAAACAGTCTAAAGATTCACACTTAAAAAATACAAATTGCAAAGTTATTTATGATAATAATGAAAAAATTAAAAACAAAGATGACGAAATAAAAGTTATTTATGATAAGTTTAATGAAAAAATTAAAAACAAAGATGATGAAATAAATAAATATCGAAACCAAATTAAAATTTTACAAGCACAATTAAAAGAAACTGAAATTAAATATTTGAAATCTGAACTGAAAAGTATGAAGGATATAGTAATAAAAATAGTTTCCGAACCAAAAACTATTAATAATAACTAACAAAATAATTAAAATGTAATAGAATCGGATTCAGAAGATGAAGAATATTTTACGAAACAATATAAAATATTAGAATGTATAGATAAAGAATCAGTTTACTATGCTTTTTATAAGAAAGATTTGGATGAAAAAAAAGCAAAATATATACAAATTTAAAATATATACAAATTTAAAAGATATAACATATTTTACAAATGTCAAAAAAATCAAATGATAGACCTTCGTTATGGAATAATGAAATGGTAAATTCAGCATTAAAATCGATGTCAGCATCCGATTTAGAACATTACAAGAAATTAGGTGAAAGTCTTTACAAGGATTTAAATTTTGAAACATCAAATATAGAAACAAAAGAGAATTTACCACCATTTCTTTCTGATGCATTAGCATACATAGTTGAATCTTTAAAATCTGGATTACATCCGAGTATGTTAGAAGAAGACGAAATTAAAGTTTTAGAAGAAGTGTATGGGAAAGAATGGTATAAGAAATGGAATTATGAAAAAGAAGATTTAAAAGAAATAAGAAATTAATAAAAAATTGATTATTTAAAGAACATTTCTTTAAATAATAATAAGAAGATGGAAAGTAAAGATAGAATTTCTCAAATGAAAGCGATACACTCAGAAGCATTGGAATTATTTTCAAGAAAAAATAAAGATTACGGTGATGCTTTTGCCCAATACGGTGTAATTGGTGTATTGATGCGAATATCAGATAAATTACAAAGATCGATATCAATAACAAAAAGTGGTATTAATTTGGTTGAAGATGAAAAAATACGTGATACGTTAATAGATTTACACAATTATTCTGCAATGGCAATGATGTTATTAGATGAAAAAAATTAACGTTGTTTAATAATTTCTTTGATGACAAAATAAATACCTACAGCGCCGTAAACAGAATAAGTAAATTTTATAATCCATATGTTTGAAAAGTAATTAATTTTCTCAATAAAATATTCTTTCATTTTTTATTTAATAAATTAAATAAAAAATTTACTTATAAAGAAAAATAATTTTATTAAAGTTTTTTTATCAATTTATTCATCATCATCATTGTCTATTATTTTTGAAGTTACTAAATAATTAATATGTGTAGGCATCATTGTAAATTCTGGTTCTTCTAATATGTTATCATATAAATTAAATTGTATCCAATTATATATATCTTCTTTTGTTCTATTTTCATCATTGATCACACTAAGAATATGAAATTTAGAAAATAAATTATCTTTATATGAATCTTCCTCATATGTACTATATATTGCGAATTCTTCAAACATTAATAGTAATTTATTAATTGCATAATTATATGCTTCATCTTCGTATGTAAATACTTTGAGTACATTAGCCGAACTATAAGCTCTATAATCATCATGATGAAATAAAGAATATACTATGTAAACTTTCATGATCTATATTATTCTTCGTATATATTAAAGAAAAATCAATTTTTTATTTTCTTTCTTTCCATTTATCTGCGATAACTTTAAAAATTTCTGTGTTGTCTAAATTTTTATGTTTAGGATATTCTTTCTTAACAAATTTTTGATAAGCATTTAATTTCTTACGTTGGCTCCGTTTTGGACTCTTTAATTTTAAATTAAACGACAATAAGGGAGATTTACATTTGTTTTTACATTTTTTATCGTTCATATTACAACTTCTTATGCATTTCTTATAAGCTTTTTCATATAATTTTAATTTTTTAGAAGATGACATTTATTATAAAAAAAGAAAATAATTTTTATAATAAATATGAATAAAATATTAGTTCATCTTGAAGAACAAAATTTAAAATTAGTTAAATATATTAAAAAAGAAGAATATAAATTAGAAGAAATATCAAAAACATCGTTTTATGTATATGGTTCTCCTGAAAGATTAGAAAGAATAGAAAATATACTATTAGAAAAATATAATATATCAACAATTATAAAAAACAATGAAGAAAATTTAAATAAATTCAAAAAATCAACAACGTCATATAAAATTAAAAGTAAAGATAAAACTTTAAAAAAGAAAGGTATTCCATCTCCTTATTTTTATTCAAATCAAATGAGTAAAATATACGGATTAACTGCAAAAAATTCATTAAGAGTTAATATTGGTATTATTGAATTAGGCGGTGGATATTATTCTTCTGATCTACAAAATTATTGGAGAACAATTGGTTTAACTAATTTTCCGATAGTAAATACTATATCAATAGATGGAGCAACAAACAACCCACTTGATATAGATTCAAGTATTGAAGTAGCATTAGATATACAAATAGTTGGAGGTATATGCCCTAAAAGTACAATTAATGTATATTTTGCGCCTAATTCAGATCAGGGATTTTATCATGCAATAGCACGCGCAATAAATGATAAATGTAGTACGATATCAATTTCATGGGCGGGTCCAGAAATGTATTGGTCTCCAAGTATTCTAACTACATATGACAATTTATTTAAAGTAGCAGTATCGAAAGGAATAACTATATGTGTAGCATCAGGAGATACATCGTCAAATAATGGAACTAATACAAATGTAGTATATTTTCCAGGTTCAAGTCCGAATGTTTTATGTTGCGGAGGAACAAAATTAATATGTCCTAATTTATCATATGATAATAGCACAATAGAAACAACATGGTATGATAGTAAAACAGAAGGTTCAAGTGGGGGTTATTCATCTGTTTTTTTAACTCCGACATATCAATTAAATAATGTTCCTAATTATAATAACATTTACAGAGGAATACCGGATGTTTCAGGTAATGCGGAACCATCAACAGGATGGATAATAATATATAGAAATACGAAATATGCAGTAGGAGGTACATCAGCAGTTGCACCGATGTGGGCAGGTTATTTGGCTGCAATTAATTGTAAAACATTTGCAAATAATATAATATATAGATTAAAAGGTATAGGATTTCATGATATAACAACAGGTAATAATGAAGGTTTTAATGCATCATCAGGTTGGGATCCGTGCACAGGATTAGGCAGTCCAAATGGAAAAATATTATCTAATTATTTTGTATAATTATTTACGTGAATTTTTCCACAACATATTAGCACGTGTATGTATTTGTTTTTGAGTTAGATTAGGAAATTCTTTTTGTAATTCAATACTTTTCATTTCTAAAAATTTCTTTTTAGTCATTATTTCATTTACTAAATTTTGTTGCGTAGGTTGAGGTTGTATTTGTTGTTGAGGTTGTATTTGTTGAGAATGAATTTGTTGAGAAGGAACAATACCACCACGTTGCATTATTAATTCAGCTTCTTTTTCTTCATAAAACTTTAAATTATTTTGGTCGATATCAGTATTTATTTTACTACCTGTTTGTTTACAGTAATTAATAGCGTTAATGCATCCAGCTTTACCATCAGCGAATTGTCCAACATAATAAGAAACAATACCTAGTAAATGCCATCTTTTATAATCATAATCATGACGATTAACAAATAATATAGCATCTTTTGGATAATCGATACTACATGCTAATTTTATAAAAGTAAATGCCATAACCCACATTTTAATTTGAATATAATGAATAGCGATAAACAATAATGGTTCTGCACGATGAGAATGTTCGAATGCTTTAATATAAAACATCATTGAATCATGCCATTCATGTCCTAATTTTTGCGTTAGTTCACCAGAACGTAATAAAGCATGAAATTTCTCTTCTTGAAAACCTTCTAATGTTGCTCTGATTTTATAATAATATAGGGATTCGGCATTTTCGTTTAAACAAGAACATGTTTGTGCAAGATAAAAAACAGTTCGTGGTTCTGTTGGATCTTTTGTGTATTGATTATATAAAAGTTCCTTATCTCTTTTAAAGCGTTTACCTGATTTATCATCATCTTGTGTTCTATCTTGATATAAAATAGCAATATCAGGTAATTTAACTATTGGTTCTTCATCGATATCCGTTTTTATATACTCATGTACAACGCCAACGTATCTCCATCTTTTATGTGCTTTAATAAATCTTACGTTATAATATTTGTCATGTTGTCCAGACCACCATTCTTGAACCATTAAGAAACCTGAAGATTTGTTATCGACATATTCTTCAGCAAAACGTCTTAAATGTTCTCCGCCTCTTAATTCATCATTAGTATCCATAAGAAGAATATAATCAATATCTTCAAAAGAATCAGCAAATTCGAGTGATTCGTTTCTAGATGTAGCAAAATCAACAAATGTTCCTTCTTTCAATCTTAAAGGAATTTTATATTTTTCCGAAAAATCTTTACAGATTTGTATAGTATTATCAGTTGAACCAGTATCAAAAATAACTAATGAATCAGCGAAATCTTTAACACTTTCTAAAGAAACATTTAAACGTTTCTTTTCGTTTTTTACCATTAGTAAAACAGCAATATGAACCATTCTTTTTTTAATTTATAATCTTTTTGTTTAAGTTAAAAAAATTTTCATCTTTAATCTTTTTCTAAACTTTAAAAAAATAAAATTGATTTTTTTTTTAATGTTTGTTTAATATACCCAATATGACTTACATTTCTATTTCTCCGATAAAACGTTATTTTTTATTTATAAATGGATTACTATTAAGTACCATTCTTCCATCATCATACAGAGGTATATATTTATGGTATGGAACATTTTTAGCTATTATTATTTCATTATTAAAAAAACAATTAACTCTTGAACTTTTAACTATTGCAATTGGAGGTCTAGGACATAGTGCTGTGCACTTATATTGGCCATTCCTTGATCCTAATTTAGGATATGTACCTAATATTTCGGCTTTTCCAGATGTTCTTTTTCATACTTTAATGATTATTTATGTTTGGATTAATATTAGAAAAAAGGTACCTAATTTTGTTAATAATATTACAATTTTGTCAATATTTGGTTCTACTCTTAATTGTATTTTTACAAATTTTAAAATTACTAAGAACAATTCATATTATTATTTATTTTTTAATAATCCATATTATTTAATATTTATTTTGACAACATCTTTTCAAGCGATATCTACTGCCTATTGGATTGCATTTTCTCTCCATTATGGAGAATGGTATAAAATAAATTTTAAATATTATTTATTTTTGTGTAATCTTGTTATAGTAAGTAATTGGTTTTTGTATAATTGTGATGATATATTTGAACTTGGTATTGGATTAATAAAGATGTCAATGAATTTTAGATATATTGAAGGATTATTTATTATATCTACATGGATACCATTAATTTTTGTAAAAAAATCATAAATTATTAAACATAAACTATGTTTAATAATCTTCTTTCTTTTTCTAAATTCCTATTGTATTTTCAAAAGAACGTATTTGATATCCGTATCTATTATTTATATCGATTTTTAATTCATCTATAAATTTTACTAATTCGTATTTATTACTAACTATCTTTTCTAAATCATTATTTTTAAGGTACGTTTCTATAAAGAATTTTACATAGTCTCTACATGGTAAATCACAAGGAACAATCGTAGGTAAATTTATAATAAAATCTTTTATAATATTTTTATCACTTTCAGATGGTAAAGTAGGATATTTGTTTTTAATATCATTAAGAGAATCGAAAAAGGTAAATCTATTAGTAGTGTATCTATTATAAAAATAAGGATAATAATAGTTTCTATAAAAAGGTCCATACCAGTCAGGAAAAGTTGGAATGTGATGATATGGACGAAGACCTAGAGGAGAAGGTCTTGGATGAGGACCTGGAGGAGAAGGTCTTGGATGAGGACCTGGAGGAGGAGGTCTTGGAAAAGGAGCAGGTGCTGAAAAACTTCTTAAACCCGAAAAATCCCCACCAGTTGTTCTGACACCGAGACTTGAATAACCACCAAAAGCATCTCTGAAATCTTCTTCTATATAATTTTCACTCAAAGAATAACATGAACCGTAAGCATTTGATAAAGTAGAATAATCACTTAACATTTTTTTATTTATATCAATTAAAAATTTTATTTTCTTTTTCTTGATATTCTTTTTCTTGATTTTCTTTTTCTTGATTTTCTTTTTCTTGATTTTTGATTTTTACCATCTTTATTTTCTGTTTTTTCCTTCGTAACTTTTGTTGTCATGTAAAATGGATTATCATATCCATATTCTGGTACTACAACCATAGTTTGATATGGATTTACTAAGTTGTCGAATCTAATAGCAGTTCCACTTTCATTCGGATAACCTTTTAGACTGTAATTCCTGTTTTTTTCATTTCTTTCCACGTCCTTAATAACCGTTATTTTTTCTATTTCTTCGATTAATATTTTTTTTAATTTTTCAACAAAATCATTAAATTTTTTAATGAATGTATTAACATTACTTCTTGTAAAATTTTTTATTAGAAGTTGATAATCAACTATATTATTTATATCTAAAAAATTATTATTACCTAATTTAGTAAGAATAGTCAAGTTTAGATTATCTGGACTATATATGTCTTCTTCATCTTCAACATAAAAAGTCGTATGTAAACCTGATACTATATTTTTTCTTATGTTTGATTTTTTTTTATGTTTATATACTGTATTATGTAGATGTCCTGTATGATTATTTTCATACATAGTAGGGCTTTCTTCAAAACTACTGTGTCTTTGTGTCAAATAAGGTGGAACATAAATAGGGGTATATTCTTTTTTTTCTTCTTTTTCTTTTATTTCTTTTAATAATATATTTTTTAATTCTTCTAGGTATTTTTCAAGTTCACGAATAAATGAATCAACATTTTCGTGTGTAAAATTTAATAGTAATTTTTGATAATAATCTATACTATCTATTTCTAAAAATCCGTTTCCTAGTTTATGATGAATGATATCATTTAATAATTTTTTTTCAAAAATCGTAGTAAATCTACCTATTTTTTTCGAATACAAAAAATTCATTTTTATTATTAATATAAAAAAAAATGAATTAAAAAAAAATAAATTAAAAAAAAAATCACATTGATGAAAGAAGAATATGAAGAATTAGATATTGATATCAGTCATTTAGGTACGAGAGAGAAAAAATACGAGTTTATACAATTTTGTATAAATTTAGTAGTATCTGAAAATCATTTAAAAAATATATCGGATTTAAATAGGGTATACAAATTATATAGTGATGGTTCGGTTACAGAGGATGATATTCTAATATTGGACGTAGTGATACGACCAGATACATTTTTTACTTTTCCACTTAAATGTGAAAAATATGATAATACTTATGCGATATTACCATACGATGTATGTAAAAATATAAGAGTTCTTATTAATCATTTTCTTCTTCAAACATAAAAATATTTTTGTTTAATATTTTTGTTTAATATTTTTGTTTAATATTTTTGTTTAATATATTACATTGTGTAATATATTAAACAAGTTTTTTTATTTTGTATAAAAAGTTTTCGGGATAAAAATTGATATCTTGAACTTTTAAAACATCATCATAAAAATAAAAAGTAGGTTGATTATTATTTCTATAATTTTTAAATTTTTGTGTTTCTTCATAAGGTTCAAACATTTCTTTTAATATTGATTTAAGTCTGGTACTAATATTTTTATTGTGCCAATAATAAATACTTGCTAAAAATAGACGTAAATCTTGTCCTTTATTATATGTTCTATGATTTTGATAGGAACCTTCAACATATATACGAGATTTCTCCATTTTAATATTTTTGCAATTACTTTTAAAATCAACAAAACACATACCAAAATCTATTATATATGTTTGATATTTACTATATACTTCAAATTTAACATCATCTGTAATAATTTTTATTTTCTGAACATTATTAAGTTTCTTTAACATTATATTACCACAATGAAAATCACGATGCATAAAAGAATTAAAACATTTTTGTAAATTATATAAATTATAAGCGATTTGAGATATTATTGATATTTCTTCATTAAACGAACGTTTTTTATTAAAATAAGTAAATGTATCGATATCTAATTTTTCCATTATTACTATTATTGTATCTAAATTTGAATTATCAGTAGCGTTTATAATATTATGTATTTGAGGTATACAATTTGGTATATTATGTTTAGAGCATAAAATCATTAAGTTATACATACAAAACAAAATAAGATGAATAATGTTTTCTGTCAAAAATTCAGAGTTCAAAAGATACATAGAACTTTTATCTTCAAAATCAGTCTTTTCAAATTTTATATTTTTTACAATACATTCAGTATTATTAAAAATGCAACTACTTATATCACCATACGAACCGCTTGTAATTTTATTTATATAATAAAATGAATTTGAATCATATTTTATTTCTTCATTTATATATTTTATAGTTTTACTGGATGTAAGCAATGGAACTGTTGTTAAAAAACCATAAATATTATTAATTAATATTGTACTCTTTTTTGAGATAAAATAATCAATTAATTTTAAACATATTTCAGTATCTTTAATTTTTAAATTAAAAATAGTTTGAAAACAATTTTCTAAATCAATTAAACTTTTATTAATTAATTTCATTTTTATTATATTTAATATAATAAAAATTTAAATAAAATGGGTATGGTAATTAGTCATGTAATTATTCAGCATAATCTTTTTAATAATGTAAAAAAACAAAAAATATATCAAGAAAAAAAAGATGAATACCAATATTATAAATTAGAAGATGAAATTTTAATCTCTAACACGTCCTAAAATTTTTTCAATCTTGTTTAAGATATTTGGATTTGGTATTACTTTTCCATCTGGTTTTTCATAGTCTTTTATAATACTTTCAGGTAATGATAATTTCATAGCCAAATCTTTTTGTGTTAATTTCATTTCGCATCTTTTCTGTGCTATTCTTTTCGAAATAGATAATGAAACTGATTTATGTTTGAATGTATCTTCTTCTTCGTCTAATTTTCTTGCACTCATTACTTTGTCGTTCAAACCATTTGAACCTGCTTTATTACATGTAGTATTATTCATTGAAGATATAACTCTTCCTGCTTGACTTTCTCTTTTTAGAAAATCTTTTTTTGTTTCATTACTTTGTTTTGTTCCTTGTTTATTCCATCCAACGGGTGTCCAATCTTGAAACATTATATAATAATATATTATTATATAATAAATTTTTCTTTAAATTATATTAGTCGACTTCTTCAATTTTCACACTTGGTTCAGATGATGTCGGCGCTGGTTTAGATGCATTAGAAAAATCAGATGGATTAAATCCAGCTGGAAATGGATTATCTGAATTACCTCCTCCTAGCAAAGGTTTTAATTTATCTTGAATTTCTTTTAATTTATTTTCGTAAACAGTTTTACTTTCATTCTGATTTGAATCTAACCATTTTAAATTATCATTTACAGTATTTGTAATTTCAGTTTTAACATTTTCAGGAATTTGAGATTTTTCTTCATTAACTGAGTTTTTCATTTGATATAAATAATTTTCTAATGTGTTTTTAGACTCAATTTTTCCTTTATTTTCTTCATCTTGTGCTTTGAAATTTTCTGCTTCTTTTACCATTCTATCTATATCTTCTTGTGATAATCTACCTCTTTCATTTTTAATTGTAATTTTTTCATTCTTACCAGTTGATTTTTCAGATGCAGAAACATTTAAAATACCATTAGCATCTATATCATATGTTATTTCAATCTGAGGTTGACCGCGTGGCATTGGTGGTATTCCTTCTAATTGAAATTTACCTAAAAGATTACAATCACGTGTTAAAGACCTTTCTCCTTCAAATACTTGAACTAATACACCTGGTTGATTATCAGAATAAGTTGAAAAAGTTTGTGTCTTTTTAGTAGGAATAGTTGTATTACGAGGAATTAAAGGTGTCATAATACCTCCTGCGGTTTCAAGACCTAGAGATAATGGTGTGACGTCTAGAAGAATCATGTCTTCTAATTTTTCACTTTTATTTCCAGATAAAATAGCGGCTTGAACTGTTGCACCAAAAGCAACTGCTTCATCTGGATTTACTTCATTATTTAACTTTTTACCATTAAAAAACTCGCTTAATAATTGTTGAATTTTTGGAATTCTAGTTGACCCTCCAACTAAAACAATTTCATCAATTTGTGATTTAGATTTTTTAGCGTCTTTTAAAACCTTTTCTACTGGTTCCATTGTTTTTCTAAATAAATCAGCGTTCATTGATTCAAATGCCGCTCTTGATATAGATGAAACAAAATCAATTCCATCAAAAAATCCATCAATTTCAATATATGCTTGTGTTGATGACGATAATTGTCTTTTTGCTCTTTCACATGCAGTTCTAAGTCTTCTAACAGCGCGTTTATTTTCGCTTGGATCTTTTTTATATTTTTTCTTAAATTCTTCTATAAAATGATCAACCATTCTATTATCAAAATCCTCTCCCAGTATGTTATCGTTAAGTTTTTTATCTTAACTTCTTACATTTTCATGCAAGCTCGGACTATATCTTCAAACTTTTAAGTTTGGATGGCGCTCGTGGGTATTTTTTCATATCCTTTTATTATAAAGAACTTAGAATACTTTACCTAGTCTCTGAACCCTTTTCCTCTTTAAAGGAAACATGGATGCGGATTTACCATTTCAGTTTAGAATTTTTACTATATCTGAATAATTAGTTCAGCCCTTATCTATATTACTATGATAAGTTAGTATCTAAAACTTTAGGTAGTTCCCGCAATTCACCATCTTTTAATTGAGCCAAGAAATTATCTATTTTAACCCAATCTTGTATCCCCAGCTGTCGCCAATACTTCAAAAATACCAGATTCAATTGAAAGTAAGGACACGTCGAAAGTCCCCAAAGGACAATGTTATCGATAGGCTTTTTATCCTATCTTCTATGAGTTTCCCCATAGTTCGGACTATATCTTCACTTTTAAAAAGTGTCCTGCGCTCGTGGATATTTTTCCATATTCTAAAAATAGAATTTAGGATACTTTATCTAGTCTCTGAACCCTCATCTACTTTCGTAAGATGCATGGCTGCTGATTACCAATTTAATTAATTGTTATATTATTAATTGTGCAAAATTTTTTAAACAATTCAGAATGTAATGGTATATGTGTTTCTATAATATTGTTCTTTTTTTTGAAATTTTCACTAGAATACATTGCCCATGTATTTTTCCAATTAAAAGCTAATTTTACTTGATTTTCATCGTGTAAATCAAATTTAGAAATAGGAATAATATGATCGATGTTCCATTTTGTACCATAATTTTCCCAAGACATATCATCAGGCATTGTAAAATTTATCCAATCAAGATATAATTTTATTTCACAACCAAGAAGTTCTAAAGAAGTATTATTTTTCTTTTTTATTGATCCCCAAATTCTTTTTCTTAAATTTTCGTATAATACAAAACCTTTATCAACCAAACGTCTTTTAGCTTTATAATTCCGTATATAGTCATTTTTTTTAGCTCTATTTTCAGGTTTTGATAATCTTTCTTTAATATCTGCAAGTTTTTTATCTCTTACTTTTAGATAACCACTATACCATCTTTCATGAAATTTTTCTGGATCTTCTTCTCTTTGTTTTTTTCTCAATTCTTTTTGTCTTTTACATATGCATGGTCTACATGTTCCTTTATACCCATTCTTTTTAGCTTTATTTTTTCCAAACATATTTATACTAAGATTTTGCTTACAAGTATTACAATTTAAAGTTTCCATTTACTTCGAATTTACGTCTTTTTAAATAACAATTATTAATTTTTAACATTTTTACTCTACCCATATTAGTATGGATCCTTATTTATATTACTATAATAAGTTAGTAGTTAAAACTTTATGGTTTTCCAGCAATTCACAGGATTCCTTGTTATTTTTAATAACAAGTGAGGTATTTCACCTCAGGAAGCAGGACATTTTTACCTCCTAGATCATATATAATTACATTCATTTCCTTTTCATCATTAACCTTATCCAGACCGTAAGAAATTGCTGCTGAAGTTGGCTCATTTATGACCCTCAGTACATTTAAACCGGAAATAACTCCTGCATCTTTCGTAGATTGTCTTTGTTGGTTATTAAAATATGCTGGAACGGTAATTACCGCATTTTCAACTTTCTCTCCTAAATAATTTTCAGCAATTTCTTTCATTTTAGTTAGAACCATTCCCGATATTTCTTCAGGAGAAAATGTTTTTCTTTCATCCATATAATTAACTTCAAACATCGGTTTGTCATCAGAACCACTTATCACCTTGAAAGGCCAATGTTTCATTTCATTCTGAACATTAGAATCGCTATATTTTCTACCTATTAATCTTTTTGCGTCAAAAATAGTATTTTCTGGATTCATTGCAACTTGATTTTTTGCTGCATCACCGATAAGTCTTGAGTCTTTTGTAAATGCTACATATGAAGGCGTAGTTCTTTGACCCATATCATTAGCAATTATTTCAACTCTATCATTTTGCCATATACCAACACAACTATAAGTTGTTCCTAAATCAATACCAATTGAAGCACCACTTACTTTTGTCATTTTTTATTTAATGATTTTTGTTTTTAAATAAAAATTGATTTTATTTTTTTATTTTTCTAAATTATTTTGTGATGTTCAATTTAGTTGATTGTTTAACAATTTCATGTTTTATATTGTTAACATTAGTCATGTTAACTTTATTTATGGCACTTCCAATAACAGATATTTATTTTGGGGTTTCTTATTTAAAAGATGACGTGTGTAATACAGATATTAATATATCAATACCATTGTGGTTATTAATTAAGGGCGTGGTTAAAATTATTTCGTCAATTATTATTATTATTTATCATTTATGTAGACGTAATAGTTTATGTTCTAATTTTACAGCATTATTATATATAATCTCTAATTTATTTCTCCTAGTATGGGTTACTATTGGAGGTATAACGTTCGTAAGAGATTGCTATAATTTAAAACCAAAAGAATTAAATACCTTTATGTGGATAACTTTAGTTTTAGAAATAATATTTGTTTTAGGTTCCAAGAAATCATTAGATAGATATTAAAAACACCGCCCTATAATAATTTCGATTTTATTTTCGTTTGAAAATAAAATTTTAATCATATAAACCTAAGTTCATATATTTATGAAATGATATTGAATATCTTTCAGTTTTTATTTTATCATCTTTTTCTATATCATGTGTAAATTCTGCCTGAAAATCACCACCCATGTGTAATACTTCTGCATTATTCATTTGTATGTCTTTAATTTTTTCGTCTGTTTTCTTATTATAAACGCGAAAATTTCGTTCACTACCATAAGATATTATTAAAACGCCATTTTTAGGATGATTTAAACTATCTGAATGTTTTTCAATGTAATTTCTTCCATTTTTATAATAATTTATAAGTATTCCATTATAGTCTGAATTAAATCTTTCATTTACAATATCAAGAATTTCTTTTAGAGATGGTGTTAATTTTTGAGAAGGGCATATTTTTATTTTCCCGTACATGTAATCTTGTTTAACAACATCTGAGAAAAAACCAACTTTACGATATCTACTTATATGTAATTTATCTTTTGATTCTTCAATACATTTATTTATCAATTCAGTATCATTAAATGTATAAATATTTAAAAAAGATAAATCGGTTTCTATTTCAACATTCTTTAAATCTATCATTTTTATTTATAGATAGAATAAAACTATCTATTTTTTTTTTATTTATTTAGATAAATGACAAATGTAAAATTTTCTACTGATTTAAGTATACTTATTCAAATAATCACTGGATTAATTGGTATTCAAGGTATATTTTTGAATTTAGAAGACAAACATATTATTCTCAAACAAATTTTAACGTTAGAAATGATTGTGCAATTTGTAGAATTGTTCTTTTATGTTTTTTTTCTTAGAACATTATCTACTACTGGATTGCAAAAAATGACAATTACGCGTTATTTCGATTGGATTATAACAACACCAACTATGTTATTAACGACCATTGTATTTTACAAGTATGAAGAAAATTTAGAGAAAAACATAGATGAAAAAATGCAGTTATTGAAATTTATAAAAGAACATAAAAATAATATTATAAATATTTTTATATGCAATTTCTTTATGTTATTATTTGGTTTTCTTGGAGAAATCGGGTTGATAGATATGGTATCTTCTTTAACTTTTGGTTTTCTATTTTTTATTTTAACATTCTATAATATATACATAAATTATGCTATACATTCACAAAATGCAATGAAACTATTCTATTTTATTTTTATTGTTTGGGGGTTTTATGGTATTGCTGCGTTAATGTCACCAGTTACAAAGAACAATTTGTTTAATATTTTAGACATATTTGCAAAGAATTTCTTTGGATTATATTTATATTATCGTATTAAACAAATTAGTTTGAGAAACTAAATGTTATTAAATTATATCGATAAAAATTTTACAGCCGTTAATTTTAAAATGGGACACTCAATTTTTAACTACTTTAAATTTTAAACTTTTATTCAGTTTAAAATTTGTTTTCAATTTCAAGTTTTAATATATTATACTGATTATTGTAATTCCTGATGTAATTTCATCATTTCATTATGATTTAATGGAACAAAATCATATTCTATTATATTTTCATTATTTAAAGTTTTTATTTGATGTAAATATCCAGATGGTAAAACTACTTCATCACCTTCGTTTATATTATCAATAAACGTATAAGGTGTTTTATCTTTTACATTTATCTTCATAATATAACCATTATTATGTATCCAATCTTTTGCGTATTCGTATTTGACACATGTAGAGAAAGGAATAGGTTGTACTATAATTTTATCATTTTTCGAATATCTTACTCCTCTATATAATGTAATAGGAATATTATAGTTTTTAACTTCTTCTGATAATTTATACCATTTTTCTATTATCTCATGTACGCATGTATTTATATTTAATTTTAATTTACCATCAATTCGTTTAACACGATTCATTAACATATCTCCAATAATATCATCTGTTATTTTTAAATAGTCTGTTGATTTATATATATAATCTTTATGAATATCGCTAACTGACATATATGTTTTTATACATTTATGTATAAAAATAAAATCAATTTTTTTATGTAAAAAAGTTCTTTAGTCCTTCAAACTTATTTTTCAGTTTATCATGTTCTGATTTTACAGATGTATGTATTTCATGTAGATCATTATATTCTTTTGTTTTAAGAGCAACCATATCATTATATTCTTTTGTTTTATCGTTGTATTCTTTTGTTTTGACCGAAAGTAAGTTAGATAAATCATTTATTTTTGATATATATGTATTCGATACTACTTGAAAATAAGAATTTAAGTTTTTCATAAAAGACATTGATAAATTTTCAAGATAAGATGGATCATAGACTTTATTCTCTGCAAAATTTTCATTTACTTGAATTTCATCACTATTTTTATTTTCTTCTACATCTTCGTTTTCTTCAACGTCTTCATTCTCTTCTACGTCTTCATTCTCTTCTACGTCTTCATTCTCTTCTACGTCTTCATTCTCTTCTACGTCTTCATTTTCTTCCACGCCTTCGGTTTCTTCCACGCCTTCATTTTCTTCCACGTCTTCATTTTCTTCTACATTTTCATTTTCTTCCACGTCTTCAGTTTCTTCCACGTCTTCAGTTTCTTCCACGTCTTCAGTTTCTTCCACGTCTTCAGTTTCTTCCACGTCTTCAGTTTCTTCCACGTCTTCTTCGTTTTCTTCTACTTCTTCGGTTTCTTCGGTTTCTTCTACTTGTTGTAAAGAATCATATAATTCTTGATCATATTTAAATCCATATTTTTTACATATTTCAATTGTTTCGTTGTCTATTTGAATAAATTCATTTTTAACCCATCTTCCGATAACTACTTTTTCATTTTGTGATCTAAAGACCAAAGTTGAATCCGAATGCCATACTGTATCTAGTTCTTTAAGTTTTTTAAGTGCAATTTTACCTTTTGAAGTACTCATTGTTATATAAATAATATAATTCTTTAAACTTATTTTGGAAAAAAATTAATATTTTTTAAATCATCTGGGTGATTTGCAAATTTTATTGCTTTCAAACAAGCAAATTTACCTAACATTAATTCTTCACCGCATAATAAAGATACAATGCTAATTAAATGCCATCTAACATAATCATAAAAATTATTATTTACTAATGTATTTGTAGACTTAGGTTTTTGTAATTTAGATAATTTTTTTAGATACGGCAATGCTTCACGTGGTGTATTATTGTCAATTGAATATCTTAATATATAAACAAATGCATCAACTGGTGGTTCAATACATTCAGTTGCCTTTATGAGATATTTAAAAATAATTTCTTTACTCATTTTACATCTCATTGCACAGTATCCAATTCTAACTAATGTAAATTTATCATCGAACTCATTCATATTTTCTTCGGATGTTTGATAACATTTTAAATTATATTTAAAACCATTTTCAAAATCATCTATACTCATATATGATTGAGCTAAAAAATATAAATTTCTTTTATTATGTTCTGCTTTTAACAGTAATTCTATATCTTTTTTATAACGTTTATCAGTAGATAATGCATATTTATTTCTATCTTGATAAAGATAAAAAATATCAGTTAAATTTATAACATCATTTTTAACGTTTTTAAATCTTTCGTGAACAGGATATTTTATATCGTATCTAAAATTTTTATTATTTCTTACTAATCTAATATCACAATGATCATCTAAATCATTTTTATTTAACCATCTTTGCTTTACTATTCCGTAATTATATTCAGATGGTATTTTGTTGAACATATTTGTTAATTCTTGAACTGATTTTTCCAGTTTAAATTCATCACCAGCATCCATAAGAAGTAAAAAATCAATATGGGTTAAACTATTTGCGTATTCTAATGCATCGTTTCTACTTTCTGGGAATGATTTAAATATTGTTTCCTTTAGATATAATTTCTGATTATTAGATGAACATGTTTTCTTTATTATTTCTATTGTTTTATCTGTGGAACCTGTATCTAGTGCTATTATTGTATTAAAATAGTTCTTAGTTGAATTTATAGTTAATTCAATGCTATTTTCTTCATTCTTAATCATTAATAAAACAGCAACATTTTTATTCATTTCTATTTATTTTGATATTGTTTCCTTTAAATATAATTTTTGATTAATGAAACTAAAAACTAAGTTTTCCATTTTAAAATAAACGGCTGTAAATAAATCTTTAATGATTTAAAACCAAAATAAAAATTATAAAAATGTCTATTGATACAAAACAAATAATTCATATTGCATCAGAGATTGCAGTTATTGGTGGTATTACAGTTTATTTTATGAATAAAACCAATAAACTATCAGAAAAAATAGAAGAATTAGAAGAATTAATTCAACAACAACGAGAAATTATACAACAACATGATAATTTAATTTTAAAATTATTGAATAATGTTAATGCATTAAATTCTCAAAACTTGAATAATATTAAATTTAATAATACTCCAAAAAACAAACTACCTACTAATTTAATGTCTAAAAAACAAGTTGTTATTATGATACCACCTGAACCTGAAAATAAAGTTGAACCTCAACAATTAAAAATCGAGGAAATAATTGAAAATGACAATAATTTACACAATAATTTAGACGATGATTTACATGAGGATTTACATGATGATTTACATGATGAATTAGACGATGAATTAGAAGAAGAATTAAGAGATTTAAATGATGAACAAAATGACACCGTAGAAAATATAATAATAAATGAAAAAGACGAAATACATGATGATGAAAAAATATAAGATAATTTTTATTTCTAACTCATTGTAGTTTTTTTATTCTATGTATTAGAAACGGTTGTATAAATTTTAAACTAATAAAAGTTTAAAATTTATAAGTAAACATTTTATTACAGTCGAATTTTCAAAAAAGCGGACATCTGTCATTGACTTAATATTTAATTTATTCCAAGACCTAAACAATTTCGTATGGTTTCTGTTATTTTTTGTTTATTTAATAAAATATCGTTTATATCTATTTCATGTATTTCTTTCAGTACATCTTCGATATTTTTTACATCTATCTCGATATCTTCATGTATTGTATTTTCTATATTTTCGTCGATGAATTGTTTTTCCTCAACTTCTGGAACTTCTGGAACTTCTGTTTCAGGTGAAATTAAATTCATAGGATATTCTTGATAATCACCTTCAATTAGTTTTTTTAAATGCTCCAAAATTCCAGTAGGAAAATCCGAATTTACATCTCTATACATTTCATTAAATACTTCATAAAATATTGAATCTACAATAACACTATATCCAGATTTAATTATGGCATCAATACAATTTAAAACATTTTTTTTTAATGTATCATCTTCGGTTGAGATTGCTTCGATAAATAAATCCATATTCGTACATTCATCCGTATATTCATCCATATTATATATATTTTCTGTATAATCTGCCATATTATCTTCGAAACGTTTTTTAAATTTTTCACTTTTAATTACATTTAAAAATATACCTATATCAAGAAAATCTTGTTTCATTTCTTCTCCCACTACTTCTTCTCCTCCTACTTCTGTTTCTACTTCTTCACCTTCTCCTACTTCTGTTTCTACTTCTTCACCTTCTCCTACTTCTGTTTCTACTTCTTCACCTTCTCCTACTTCTGTTTCTACTTCTTCACCTTCTCCTACTTTTGTTTCAGCTTCTCCTACTTCTGAAACTTTTGTTTTTATATAAGGTTGCGGTGAAAGTTTTTTAAGTTTATCGTACGAGTTTAATAAATTATTACTAAATTTTTCAATTTCATTTATATCATTATGCATTTGATCTAATTTAGTCTTTTCAAAATATTCTTCACCACAGATATTTTTTATAATTTCTATGATTGAATAATAAATATATGTACTTGATAAAGAATCATCATTTTTATATTCGTCAATAGTTTCTTTAACCATTTCAATATATTCATCCATAGTTTCTTTATCGATTTCAGCTTCGCAATTAGAACCTAATAAAGATTTAATATTTTTTATAAATTCTTTCTCTGCGTCTGCTTTTGTTTTTACTTCTTCTTCCGATTCTTCTCCTTCTCCTTCTTTTTCTAATAATTTTAGTGCATTCTTCACAATTTCATTTTCTTTATCTATTCTTTTAAGTTCTTCTAAATCAATAGAATATTTTTTATGTAAAATTTCATACAAATCTTTTTTAAGATCTTTTCTTGTTTTATATTTATTATTTAGTTCTTCAAAATTCCCCATATTTTTTAATTCTTTTTTAAAATAATATTTAATACTATTTTTGTATGATAATTTCATTATTTCGTTAGGTTTTAATGAAATTATACCTACGTCGTCAAAATCAATAATATATTCACCATCAACATATTCAACCACAATACCTATTATTGTATTATCATCTGTTACATATACAAGTGTACCATTTTCATATATTTCTTCTTCTTTCTTCTTTTCTTTCTTCTTTTCTTTCTTCTTTTCTTCAATAATAGGAGAAGTTGGAGATGTATAATCTTTATAATGTTTAATAATTGCTTTAATATAATCATCTTTCGATGGTTTTTTTGAAGTATTTGTTGTTTTAACTTCAATATTATTTTCTTTTGTAATTTTTTTTAATTCATCTAATGTTTTATGTTCTAAAGATTTTGTAGAATATGTAAACTTACCTATTCTTTTAAGGTCTAATGCTTTTAGAATATAAGACAGTCTTTCATCTTTTTTAGTAACACCATGTAATTTTAAACCATAATGTTTTTCGACTGTTATTAAATCTGTTAATTTTAATTCTTTAATTTTTTTTTTAATTATTTCAAATTCTTTATCTGATATTTTTCTAATTTCTGAAAATGTTTTAAATTTTTCTTTCAGTTCTTTATTATTCATTTTATTATAATCATTATTATTTTTTTATATTTTTAATTTTTTATTTATTAACTTAAAGTTGTCTCTTTTCATAAGTAAATGAAGAATAAAATAATAAAAATTGTGAAAGTTCCATTGGAAGACTACGAAAAATCAAGTTCAGATAAACCGCAAGTTTTTCCAAGAATGCCAAGACTTTATTTAGAGTTACTTGAAAATAAAGTTAAAATTAAACAAGATTTGATTAACAAAGACTATGTTCCAAGTACTATTCAAAATGTTAAAACATTACCTCCTTCACCAACCAAAGATGATAAATACGATGACAAAGATAAATACGATGTCAAAGATAAATACGATGTCAAAGATAAATACGATGTCAAAGATAAATACGATGACAAAGATAAATACGATGACAAAGATAAATACGATGATAAAGATAAATACGACAAATACGATGATAAAGATAAATACAATGACAAATACGATAAAGATAAATATGATGACAAATACGATAAAGATAAATATGATGACAAATACGATAAAGATAAATATGATGACAAATATGATAAAGATAAATATGATGACAAATATGATAAAGATAAATATGATGACAAATATGATAAAGATAAATATGATGACAAATATGATAAAAGTAAGTATGATAATGATAAATATTTAGATGAATATGTAAAATCATCATCAAAAGACGACGATAAAAAAGTATCTCCTTCAAGTAATATATCAGATCGTTTACAAGAATTATTAAAAGAAGAAACAACAAATGATAGATCTACACATGAAGATAAATATACTAGACACAAAAATTTAAATTATAGAAGTGTTGAACAGTACAAAAGGAGTTTAGATCATGATTCTAATTTACCACCAACTTTATCCGAATTAGAAAAACAAGGCGGTGTTATAAGAAAGAAAGAATTAAGAGATATAAACAGTATAACACATGAAGAACAATACGATGAAGATGCAAAAAGAGAAATTATGTTTAAGATGGATTTACTGAAAAAATCATATCCAGGTTCTCAAATACCTGAATATAGTATACATTCTGACTATAATTCAATGAAGAGAACTTATGAATCAACTGTTCGTCGTTTATCATTAGATTCAGCAGTAGAAAATTATAAAACTTATCTTATCGGAGGTTTTATGGTATGTGAATTTGTTTTTGGAAGTTATCTTGGTTTTGATATGGCTGGATTTACTCAACAACAAATATTATCGATGAATTCATATGAAGTTTTATTAATAGAATTAGGAGAAAAGTCATATTTACCAGGTGGTTCTAAATGGCCAGTTGAAATAAGATTATTGTTTATGATTTTATGTAATGCAGGATTATTTATAGTAAGTAAAATGATAATGAAACAAACAGGTAGTAATTTACTTGGTTTAATAAATAATATGAATCGATCTTCAACTGGAAATACGTCGAGTAATCAAAACAATGCGTCTAAAAGAAAAATGAAAGAACCAAATATTAATTTTAATGATCTTCCAGAAATTCCTTCGCAATGATAAAAATTATTAAATAAAAAAATGATTTTAAAAATATAAAATCTATATAATATATAGAATAGTCAATATGACAAAGTTTCAAATAGTCTCAGATTTACATATCGAGTATAAAAACGACGAAATACCAAACCCATTAACATTAATAACCCCATCATCAGATGTATTAATTCTTGCAGGAGATATAGGTTCATTATATAAATATGAACAAATAGAAGGATTTTTAAAGAAATTATGCATACATTTTAAAACTGTATTATATATACCAGGTAATCACGAATTTTATATAGTTCCAAATAGTTTATATAAACCTTTACCCTTTTCCGAATTAGTGAATAGATTATTCATGCTAGAAAAAAGCATCGATAATTTATTTATTCTTAATCAATCAAGTGTTATTATAAATAATATTTGTATAACAGGTTGTACATTATGGTCAAAAGCAGAAGTAAATATTCCGCATTTTATCGTTCGTATAAATGGTATGACAAATCAATTATACGAACAAAAATATTTAAATGATTTAAAATATATAGAGAAAATGATTAATTATTGTAAATCCAATAAATTACAAATGGTGGTTGTAAGTCATCATTGTCCTTCGTATAGCGTTCTAAGTGAAAGAAGAGCAAACGATAAATATGTTTCTTTATATGTTTCGAAACTTGACCATTTACTTACTTCAAATAATGTTCATACATGGGTAGCAGGACATACTCATAGAAATTTTGATTTTATAACAAACGGAGGTACAAGATTAGTAAGTAATCAAAAAGGTAAACCACGAGATAACGTACGTGATTTTTCTAAATCTTTTGTTATTCAAGTAGAACCCATAAATTATGAATTTACACAGAATATTATCATAAGAAATCATAGTGATAAATACGTATGTGTATAATATTTTTATTTATTAAATAAATAAAAATATAGTCAAGTTTCCAAGAAATATTCCATTTTACTTTTGTAGTTATTTTTTCGAGAAATTATCCCTAACCCATTTTTTATCTATGTTAAATTTATTTGATAAATTTGGTGTTTTTATACTTTCTGAATCTAATTTTTTTAATAAATCACTAACTCCGTAAACAATTACTAAATTACCGAGTGATTCATGTCTTTTATCGTCATCATTATAAATATCATAACCATATTTATCTAATAAATCAATATTTTTAATTTGTTGTTTTGGTATTACCGATTCAACGACTTGGTTTTTTGGTTGTGTGTAAACCATTTCGGGTTGTTTATAATAAACATTTTCAGGAATAGTTTCAGGTTGTCTATAAACAGTTTCAGGTTGTCTGTAAACAGTTTCAGGTTGTCTGTAAACAGTTTCAGGTTGTCTGTAAACAGTTTCAGGTTGTTTATAGTAAACTGCTTCATTATATTGTTTCGGTTGATTTTCAACTTTCTTTACAAGTTTTTCCATTTTCTTGACTAAATTATCTATTTTTGTTATTGATTCAATATTTGAAATATTTTTTGAAGATATATTAACTTTTTTAACTGATTTTTTTTTGTTATTCTTAATATCAATAATAGATTCTTTCTTTTTATCGTTAATAGATTCTTTCTTTTTATCATTAATAGATGCTTTCTTTTTAATATCATCAGTTGATTGTACCTTCTTTTTAGATACTTTCTTTTTACCATCAATAGATTTTTTATTATTTTTTATAGATTTCTTTGACATTTTTATATTAAAAACAATTTTTTAATATAATAATTTTTTATTCCTCAATAAAAATTATTTCATGTATAAAACTTTTTCTTAATTTTTCTAAATTAATTTTTATATTATTCTTAATTATAAAATTTTCTAATTCATTAAAATCTGGAGAACCGCAATACAAGATATTTTTTATTTCATGTCTCTCGTAGTTTGTAAATAAATCACGAGTTCTCTTATGATTCAGTATTGTTATATCAATCGTTTCATTTCTTGCTATTTCATCTATTGACTTATATTTTGTTATATATTTAAACGATGTTTCACATCCAACTTTCGGAATATTTTTATTGTAATCACATCCACACATTATACATAAATCCAGAAATTGTTCTTGTGTTAAGTTTAATGATTCTAATACATTTTTATGAAATATTCTCACACATGTATCTGTCTTTGTATCTATTTTAGATAAAAAAATTGGAGAACCATAGGCAAGAACATCTGTATCTTCTGTTAATACAGCATCGACAATATTTCTTTTACATAAATCAGCACACATGCATTCTGCTTCAAGTGGAGCAATATAATATGGAACTTTCAATATATCAAAAAGTTCTCTTGTTTTTTCAAAATCGTCTTTGGATATTCGTATATTATAATTTTTCATCTTTTCTATTTTATCTTTTACTATATCCATATTTATAGATGTTTGCGGTCTTTTTTTAGATAATAATCTTTGTATTGGAACTGATTTTTTTATTAATTTATCGTGTAATTCTATTAAATTAGGTTCAACTTCTCCTGTTTTATAATATTTATCTAATGCATTATCTAATTCTAATACTCGTTGTTCTGTTTTCTCTCTTGATTTTATTCTTTCTTCTTTTTCATTAGATTTTTCGTTTGGAGAACCATTATCAAATATAAAAACACAATGTATATCATTTTTTCTTAAAGATTGAACTAAGTTAACAAAAGATGATAACCAATTATCACCACATATAGCTTTAAATTTACATAAGAATAACGATACATCTATTGCAACCTTTTTAAACGCATATTCAGATAAATGAATTTCTTCGAACACATGAGGGCATTTTTTTCTTAATAAGTTATTTAAATTCTTAATACCCATTTTCTATATTTTAAAGTTTTCATTTGTTTAAAATCATTTTTTTCTTTCTTTTTATACTTTTACTTTTCTTTCTTTTTATACTTTTATTTTTCTTTTTTTTACTTTTTCTTCTTTTACCATCAGATATTAAACAACATAATTCATCATCGACGCTTTCATCATCCGTACTATCTTTGTCCTCTTGATAAATATTAAATTTAGAAAATAATTCAATAATAAATTTATTTTTTTTAAAATACGGATTAAATGTTATTTTATTTTTTTTACTAATCCTAGTATCTTTATCATAATAATTATTATAATTAACTTTTAAATATACGATTCGTGTAAATAAAATATATAAACATAAATGAACCAATGGTAAAGTAATTTCTGTAAAAAAATTATGAGTATTATCTATTTTTATTCTTAAAAGTTCACGAATGCTTATTGTTTCATTTTCCATATTTAATTTACCGTAATCCAAATCATTAAGTTTTTTTACTTCAAATGTAAAGAAAAGTTTAAAAAACTCATTTTTTAAATAATAAAAAAATAAATTAAAAAACAGTTTTAAAGATTTTTTTAAATTATCTTCTTCATATAAAATATTATAAACGTTAATTATTTGTTCAATATCTAATTTAGATAGATAATATGATTGTAAATATATAGGACAACTATAAAATACTTGTATTAGAATAATTATTTTATATATTAAGTTTTTATTATCTAAAGTTAATGTTGAGCTTTTAATTATGTCATCAATAGATAATAAACATTTTTCAAAATCAATCATTTTTACATCTACATCTTCATCTTTTTCTTTAACAACGAAATTTCTAAATTTAACATCAAGACAATATATTTTATTAGCGATAGATTTATCAATTAAATCAAAAATTTGATCTATTGCTTTTTCTTTTTTTGTAAGACTAAAAGTTATATCGAAAAAAGAAATTACTGAGCCTTTCTCATAATATTCTATTATTATATATTTATTATTATAAGATGATACTTGTTCTTTTAGAGGATAATAAATTTTAACTCCTATATTCATTTCACTTAATTCATAGTATTTAGTTATTTCTTTTCTATAATCTTCTATTTTTAATTTTTCAGATAATGAATGTCTCAATACGTAATTTTGTCCTTCTTTATCAGTTATATAAAAAATAATATTTCCACCTCCATGAGTATATTTAGGTTTATTAGTTTTTTCATCAAAAACAATATTTAATATTTGTCCGAAATTTTTTCCGAGTTTATTCAAATCTATTTCTTTATCTACTTTCAAAATTTTAAATTTTATTTCATTACTTCCTTTATCATAAAATACATCACTTACTTTATCGTCCATTTATATTAAATAAAACATTTTTTATATTATATAAATAATATAAAATTTAAAAATTTATGCATTTATTTATTCCTTCTTAACTACTTTCTTAACTACTTTCTTAACTACTGTCTTCTTTGGAACTTCCTTAATCGTTTCTTCTACTGGAATTGTTAATTCATCTTCTTCCTTATTTTCATCATCTATTAAACTTCCAACATCATCGTTATCGTCATCCAATTGTAAAGGAACTGGTCTTGATTCAGTATGTGTTACAACCTTTGTATCGGCTTTTGGTCTTTGTAATAAAAGACGCTTCATTCCAGAAGAAACAACCTTTACTTCTGCTTCATATAACTTTACTTGTAAAGATATCTTGTTTCCAATGAAAATCGATTCAAACTTAATCGCTGCTGTTACATAACATCCCTTACCTAGTAAATCGAGTGCATTAATTTGTTCTCCTGAATCTTCATCAAAGAAGACTGATATAATCTTGTTTCCATCAGTCTTATCCTTCTTTACAATTAACTTAGCGTATAAAGTAGGTGATGCTCCTTCTACTATCTTACCCTTATCACGTTTATAATAAATTGGATTAAGTTTCTTTAAATCTGCCTTTTCCAATTCATATTGTCCTAACTCTTCCTTATTTTCAAGTAAATATTCTTTACACTTCTCAACGATATTAGTAAATGTTTCTACAAATGCTTTTTCTTCTTTTGTAGCACCGTTTTTATTATGTAAAACCAATGGAAGTACATAACCATTCACCTTTCCAGTATCCATATTGGTGTTTTCACTAACACCATAAGAATATAATCTTTCAGTTGGAACAATTAACTCACCAACAGAACCATCGTCATTTAAAGTTGAAATATTTATTCTCTTATAAGTAATTGCAGGTTTGCTATCTGGGATACTGCCTTCAACAGGTTCCGAGAATATCATTTTTGATGTATCATAGCTATTAGCCGAAATTAATACAGTATTGCTCATGTTTTATTATAATCTGATATAATCTTTAAATTGAAAAAATCAAATTCAATTTTTTTTTTTCTTTCTTTTTAATAAATGTTAGAAATAATAATTGGAATTTTACTTCTTATAATAATAATTATGTCTTATTACATATATAATTCAATGATAAGATTGAAAGAATTAAATAATAAATTAGATGAAAAAAATAATGATAAATTAACAGATAATGAACGAAGTTTAATGAAACGTATAATAGATGATTTACATACAGAATCAAATCAAAAATCAACAGAAATCCAAAATTTGATGAAACGTATAGATGATTTAAATATAGAATCAAATCAAAAATCAATAGATATCCAAAATTTGATGAAACGTATAGATGATTTAAATATAGAATCAAATCAAAAATCAAATCAAAAGTCAACAGAAATCCAAAATTTGATGAAACGTATAGATGATTTAAATATAGAATCAAATCAAAAATCAACAGAAATCAATAACTTAACGAGAATAGCTATTGAGTTAAAAAATCTTGCACGTCCGCAATTTGCAACTTTGTAAAATTCCGACGTTCACAAATGCTTTCACGAAAAAATTCATAAACTTTTTAAAGGTTAAACCTTTAAAAAATTAAAATATCCATTTATTTCACTATTCTATACATAACATAACCATTTTTACGTGTAACCTTTATTATATCCCCTCTTTCATATCCATAAAATCGACTTATTGGGTCATTTTTTAATATGATAGGTATATTATCACTGTATTTCTTCTTAAAATTAACACAACCAACTGTACTTCTCTTATAAGCAATTTCATGTTTTGGAACTAAATAATGTTTCGTTATATTGTATTGCAATTCTTCTTCTGTAAATAATTCAATTACCATATCTTTTAATTCTTCTACTATTTTCTTCGCAACTGGTGTAGCATTATCACGATATACTATTATACAATGCCATACATCCATTTTCTTCATCATTGAAATATATTCTTGTATACTTTCTACATTAAATTTAGAAGCATTGGTTAAGAATACACATATCTGTTCTTCTATCCCAGTTGAACGATTTTTTCTTGTTGCTAAAATTCTTTCATCATCTTGATCGATTATAACATAACCTCTTTGTTTTATCATTTCAACACATGTTTCATATGCTTTCTCCATAACGTAAATTTTTTAGAAAATAATTATTTAATATCAATTTTTTCTTTTTTCTTTATTATATATAAAGAAGATGTCTTTAACTTTGAATAATTTTATTCTTCCTAAACACGATAAACATATAGAAAAAACTGATTTTGTTGGTTCTGCTTATTTTAATGTTATAGTTATGTATTTTCTTTCTCATAAACATGATGATGCATGTGTTATATTATCTGAACCTTACGAAATAGATGAAAATAAAAATATACATTGGTTTGATGGTAAAGACGATGATGAACACGAACATGATGATGCATGTGTTTTATTGCCTAAAAAATTACATCATATACCCGATAGACAAAGAGATGTATCATTAAGATGGGTTGAGAATAAAAAAGGTGGATTTATATCTGTACCAAAACCTGAACGTAAATTTTGGAACAATTTTACAAAATGTAAAAGTAAACGTTTTGTTGTATTACCTTTCGGATATGATTGTGTCGACAGTGGGCACGCGAATTGGTTATTATATGACAAAAAAACTAAAAGTTTAGAAAGATTTGAATCTTACGGAAAAATAAACGATAAAAAATGTTTAAATCCACCTAAACTCGATAAATTAATTGAAAAACTATTTAAAGAAAATCTAGGAAGTGATTTTATAAAAAAATATTACGAACCTCTCGCTTATTCTCCTAATAGAAATTTTCAAACTATACAAGAAGATGAAGGTGAAAAATTAGAAATATCAGGTTTCTGTTCAGTGTGGAGTTGTTTTTGGATTGATATGAGATTATCTAATCCAGATATTGATAGAGAAGAATTATTAACGATGGCTTTAAAAGAATTGAGAAAAATTAAAAAACAAAAAGGTATTTCATTTACACAGTTTATTAGAAATTATAGTGGATTAATTGTTGATGTAAGCAATGAGATTAAAAATATGTATTCTTAAATTATTTTTCTAATTTAAGAATATTTTATACTGTGCTTTTAACTTGTTGTGCAAATTCAAGTGATTTATTAGTATCTATACATCTATCTTTTTCGAGTCTTACATTAGTAAACATAATAATTTTAGGATTTATTCCACTCGAACCTTTCTTTTCATATATTTCCTCTAAAATTTCAATTGTTTTTATTGGATTTGGATTTAATTTATTATAACTTGGATCACTTGGATTATAAAAATATTTAGATGGATCATACTTATTTGTTATATTTGTTTGTATATTTTTAGTATTGAAAATATATTTATCATCTGCTTGTTTATTAATAAAATAAATTAAATGATTTAATGATTCATTAATATAAAATCCTTCTTTTATTAAATCTTTTATATGTTGTAGTTTTTCTTTAATTTCATTTTTGTTAATATCTAAATATCTTTTCTTTTCTTTATCATTTTTAAATGTTTTTAAAGATGTTTCACCTATAACTTTTAAATTTGAAACATATGTATTATTTATATTTATATTTATATCTTTGAAATTTGAATAAAAAGTTCCTGGAAAATTTCCAGTTTTTTCAAAAGTAAAATATTTATCAAAAATTTCTTTTGGTGTTTCTCTACCTGCACAATCAATAACTGTAAAATAAGAAAAAGTATCATCTTTACTTATTTTAAATGTTATATAAAGATGAGAACGACTTGATTCTTTATTATTCGGTGTTTCTTTTATTCTTTTATTTTCAATTCGTGTTGTAGTTATATTTTTAACTAATTCGTTAATATCCATTTCTTTTTTAATATCATCCCCAGATAATGGACTTTCTTTTTTAATATCATATATTTCCCCAGATAATGGACTTTCTTTATATAAGTCTTCACCAGTTACAACAAACGTATTAACATATTCTTCTTTTATCGAATCAATAGTTATTTTAAATCTATCAGATTTTAAAGTATTAATTATATGTTGAACAACACCCATAGTTTCATCTTTACCAAATAATGTATATGATTTTCCCGCACCTGAAATACCATAAGAAAATAATAGTGATGACACACCACTTTTTAAAAGATTAATAATATCTTTAACTTCACCGTCTTTTAATAAATCTTCATTCGAAATTGAATCGTATATATGTTTAAAAGGTCCAAAAGTTTGCGTTCCATCACATGTTGTAGTTATTTTTGTTTTTTCATCATTTATCGTATAACCTATGTTTTTTTCACGTGTTTCTTTTAATCTTATAAAAGTTCTTACTTTGCCTTTATTTTCAAGTATTTTTGATAATATATTTTTTAATATTTTTATATAATCTTTTAAAATATCGATATCGGTTTGAGAATTATATTTTTTTATTACATCATTAAAGTTATTAATATCTTTATCATCTATATATTTTTTTAAAGTATTGGTATCAGAATCATATTTTTTTATTAAATCATTAAAGTTATCATCTTTATTAGGGTCTTTCCATGTTAAATTAATTACGTCTATTATTAAATTTTTAATTACCTGAATTTCATTTTCATTTTCATTATTAAGATTTAATAATTGATCTATATAATATTGCATAATCAGAAAACTTTCTAATGGTTCTTTTATATATTCAAATTTTTCAGTTTGTTCATATACTATTTTATCTGGATATTTTATACCTTTAATTTTTTCTTTATTTTTATTTAACATTTCACCGTAATAATTGATTATATCCATACATTTGTCAAAACTCATTTATTTATTATAATAAATTTTTATATTAAAAAAATATAAAATAATAATTTATCTTCTTTTCGGAGATTTTCTTTTCGGAGATTTTCTTTTACTTCTTTTTCCATCACCACGTGATGATGGAATGTTTCTTCTTCCATCTGTTTCTTTTTTAACTATTTTTATACCAGCGTTTTCACTCCTGTTAATAATGTTTGTTACTAATTTAGTATATTCCTGTAATAATTTATTATATTCCTGTAATAATTTATTATATTTTTCATTATTTGATTTTTCACTAATTTCTTTTTCACTAATTTCTTTTTCACTAATTTTTTTTTCACTTTCTAAAATTTTTATTTTAGCTTGTAATGTATCAATAAAGTTAAAGACATATTCAATTTGTGCTTCACCTTCCGAAAAATCTATATCTGATGGCATTTTTATATAATGAACAATATTTTATTTTTTTATTTTTTCATACAATTCCGAAATTTTTGTCATTGTTTTTTTACAATCTTCATACTCAAATTTAGGTTTTTTAATAACGTCTGTAATTCCATACTCCTTAACTTTTTCTTTTAATTTTTTATATATTAAATCACATTCAACGTCTTTTTTATCATCTTTTTTTTCATCATCATCTCCATATATCAACATATATTCTTGCGGACTCATTCTTTTTTTGTTCATTCCTTTTTATTTAATAACTTTTTTTCTTTTAATATTTTTTTTAAATCTACTTTTTTTTCTTCAACACCTTCATTTTCCGATCCAGATTCTGAATCAACCGATTCATTTTCGGTATCATCTTCAGATACTAAATCTTCTTCATCTAAATCTTCATCATCAATAAAATCTTCAATTTGACCATATCCTAGTATATCAAATGTTTTACAAATTTTAGTTTCATTTCCATCCTTTTTATTAAAATCTAAATCAATCTTTTTAAGAATACCATCAAACTTTCTATGAAAAGATGTATGATTCAAATCAAGTTTAGACATTTCTTTTGCAGTTTGTGCAGAGACAGGATGTTCTAATTCCAAATCAAATGTACTTAAATCATCTAAAATATACCAATCAACCTTTTCCAATTGTTTTTGTAAATGTTGTAAATTTTCTTCATTGCCTTCCACTCTAATGAAATATAACCAACTTTCATTTTCTTCACCAGAAGTTTCCATAAGAGTAGCATATAAACCATCAGTTTTTTTAGATGGAATATAACCGAGTTTATCTTGAATAGATGTCATTTTATTCATAAAACATATTTTTTTAAATAACATCATTCTTCATTTACATCTTCTTCATCATTCACATCTTCAATAGATAGTAAAGTCATATTTTCTGAATTAATGTATGGATTTTTATTAAAAAGATTGAATGAATTATGAGTTAAAAAAGAATTATATAGTTGAATATCTACAGGCAATAATTTAATTCGTCCAGCATGGATTGTTAAATAATTTGCATTGTATAATATATTTATAATATACTGTTCAATAAAATATTGGAGAACAATAAATACCCCTTTACATATTTTAATATTCGTATCATCTTCTAAATTATTTTTCAGTAAATATCTAACTAACTTTTCAAATTGTGATTTTGCTAAAACTAATGAATCACTATTTTTTTGTTGTTTCTTAATGTTTTTAAGAGCGATTGTTCCATATCTATATTTATGTGTATCTTTTTTAGAAGTAATTTTCTTTTTGTTTAACAAAGAAGAATGTATAAAAGGAACAACTCCTCCACCTAAAAAACTTACATTTAACTTTTTAAATAATACATTTAATTCGATATCATTTCTAACTGCTAATTCTAAATCCCTAATAGTAAGTCTTATACGTTTATGCTGTTTACATATACCGATACTTATATCTAAAATTTCGTATGTAATAAATTCTAAAACAGCCGCAAGATAAATAGGAGATAAATTTGAAACCATCAACTTAGAGTTTCTTAAAAATTTTTCAACTATGGATGGAGAAAATATAATATTAGCGCGATTTTGTCTACTACCTTTAATATTATCTTGTGATACATACATTTCTGATGCTTTTCTACCCTCTTTAATACAACAATTTAATAATTCTCCGAATAAAATAATTTTTAATGCATTTTCAATTTCTTTATTTGAAATTGTTTTCTTTTTTGCAAGAGAAGTTAATTCTGATACAGTAAATGCTATTTTTTTAATGAGAATGCATAAAAAACTATTTAATTGTTGCTTTGCATTAGAAGTAATACCATTATTAGGAGCAATTTGTTTTAAAACTTTAGAAATATAAGTTTCAAAGAAATGATTTTTCTTTTTAATAATTTTCTGTTGTTCATCCATTTTGAAATTATTTTATAATCTTTTAAATGCTTATTTTTTACAATTTAAAGCATATATATTCTGAATATAAAATGGAAATAACTAAACCATCAATTACTCGATTATCTAGACGTGCAGGAGTCAAAAGTTTATCTGATGAATGTCATGATACAATTAGAAAAATAATTGAAACAAAATTAGATGAAATACTTAAAACAGTTATAACAGTTAATTCCGAACACAACACAAAAACGATAATGACGGCGGATGTTTATGAAGCATTACATTTATTAAATCATAATATTACTACATCTAATGATTTGAATTCGTAAGTTTTTATAAAGTTAAAGGATTTTCTTTTCTTCTTCCTTTCTTTTAAAGTTTAGAAACAAAAATCTTTTTCTAAATACAAATTTAATTTTAAAATTATTTCATTTATAAAGTTAAAGGATTTTCTTTTCTTCTTTCTTTTAAAGTTTAGAAACAAAAATCTTTTTCTAAATACAAATTTAATTTTAAAATTATTTCATTTATAAAATTAAAGGATTTTCTTTTTCTTCTTCTTTCTTTTATAAATTTAGAAACAAAAATCATACAAATTTAATTTTATTTACAAAGTTAAAGCTAAATACTTTAATAATTACTAGGTGGTACACTTGGCGTAGCACCTACATAATCTCTATTAATTGTTTGCTGTTGTAAAGCATACATACGTTTTAATTCAGACATATTAGGTTGTCTACCAGTTTTCTTAAATTTATCATAAATACAATCAACATAATCAGGACTTGTATCTTCACATGCTCCTAAATTTTCACCTTGTTCTGTTAAAACAGTTCTCATTGCTTGTTGTCCCTTTGTTTTCTTCGTCTTCTTTGAAGGTGTTTCATAATAACCTTCCGAAACTTGTCCAGAACCACCATTACTTGTAGCAGTATCAACACTTGAAGATAAAGCATTTTGATTACCTAAAGCACCATCTAACAAAGTGTTATTAATATCAGGAGATACTTGAAACCATGCACCTCTATCAGGTAGAATAGGTAAATCACCTCTAATATAATCAGCTTGACCTCTACGTCTTCCACCAATCTTAGTAGAAGTAAAACCGACACTTCCAATAGTTCTATCATAAATATATTTGTTATCTTCACCAACCGCTAAATCAGTCATATCAGATACAGGTAATCCAACATTACCAGTTTTTTCATCATAAACAGGGATTTGATCTGGGTTATTAGTATATTCATTTACATTAATATAATCACTAGGTACATAATTTTCTTGAATCATTTGTCCATAACTTAAAGGAGAAACATTTTCATTCTCATTAAATTTAGGATAATTAGTATATGAAATAGTAGGATTAGTATTAGACATACCAGATGTTGGTTGGTAGAATTCATGATTATATTTCATATTTTGTTTACCGCAATCAACATCAACCTTAATTACATTTTCGATTTCATCATCATCGTCATTGAAACTAGTGGCTGTTAAATAACCGATAGCACCAAGTCCAAGAAGAATTAATATTTTTTCATCCATTTTATTTATTGTATAGAAAGAAAATAAAGAAAAAAATAATAAATTAATTTTGTATGTATGTTAGTAATTTTACATACAAAATTATATATATTTTTATATTATTTTCTACGAAATTTAGAACTAAATGTTCCCCCCTTTTTCTTGTGATTCGTAACTAAGTTTAGCCTGTTCTTCCTCTATATGCCAACCATTTACTATAGCAGTTACCCAAGCATTTAAAAAATCACCTTCATCCATATACTTATTAAATTTTTCTTCTTCTGTTTCTTTTTTTGTTTCTTGTATTACTTTTGGAGTAAAATTTGTTCCTTGTATAATTTGTACATTTGTTAATCCGTTTTCTTTTAATAATGATTCTATATTTTTTTTTGTTCTTCGAAGTCTTCTATATTTTGTAAAATTATGCTTTTTATAAATTTATTTGGCATAGGTTGTGGCATTTTTATAATACTTCCATACTCTCCATATAAAACAAAATCTCCGTATGTTTCTTTTAATAATTCATTCAAAATATCTTTATTTAATTCATAGTGAAGTGTTATATATTTATTACAATAAACATTAGGATCCCATATATTAGATGTAAAATAATTTACATGTGTTCTTAACAAATTTGATGTGTTAATAACTAAATTAATTTCATGATGAAAATCATCGTATAAATTATCATTAATTAATTTTTCTTTTAGAGATTCATCATATATTTCAGCTTTACTTATTTTAATTGTTGCTTCGTATTCTAATTTACTTTGAAAGTATTGAAATAGTTTCAAAGTAAGTTTTTTGTGTTTATTATCAATATCTCTACCACTTGGAAATAAGTATCCTTTTTTAATAATAGAATCTAACACTGTAAAATTTTCTTTAAAAGAACCTTTAGCATTATTAAGACCGTGATATAAAACTATTTTCTCTTCGTATAATGGATTTTTAAATACAGAACCATCATTTCTTTTTATCTCTTGATTTTCTCTTGATTTTCTCTTGATTTTCTTTTCATCTTCTTTTTATCTTTTGATTTCGATTTCTTTTTCTTTTTCAAAGATTTTCTTTTCATTTATATAATATTACATAAAAAAAAATTTATTTATATTTATTTATTGTATTTATATTTGCAATTGAATTTAATATTATTTTGGTATCTATATTTAAAATTTGTTTATTCAAATCATAATTCAAATCTATTTTACAATTTTGTATTTCATCATATATTATTTTTATTTCTAATATACGTTTCATATATTCTAAATCATATTTTTCATATTCATTTAAAATCTTTATTAAATTATCTTTTTCGTAAAATATATTTTCATTATATGATGTTTCTTTTGTATACAATTTATTTGAATCAAAATCACAATCTAAATCAATTTTTATATTATCTATAATGTTTTTTAATACGTCTTTAATAATTTTTTTATAATTCTTATTATTATCGTAAGATAATAAATCATTTCCAATTAAATTTAATCTTTGAATATTATTTAAACACTTACATACATTATTTTCTTTATAAAGTTTTAAACTATTTATTGTTTTTATAAAAGAATTTATTTTTTCATCTTCATTTGAAAATATAAAATTAAATATTTGTTCTCCATCACTTTTATCCATACAAGATATAAAATTACTTTTCTTTTTTATAATAGGGAAATCGTATTTCATTTTGTTTATTAAATAATTATATAAATGCATTGGATTAAAATTTTCTAATTCATATTTATTATTGTACAATAAATTAGAATATTTTTTAGCATTTCGTAAAAAGGATTTTAAATCTTTACAATTATAAAATGGTTTATCTCTGTATTTTGAATTTGAAATAAAATTTATTATTTTTAATACATCATTAAATTCATTTTTATTCAGATTTTGTTCAGTTATTATAGAAAATACGGATGTTAGTAATAAAGAAATAATATCTTGACATGTACTAAATTTAAACATATTAACAAAACCATGATGTTCATAGTCATATACTACATGCGATTTTCCATAATCTATAATAATAGGGATTATTTTTGTTCTTACAGAATATACAACATTATTTATACTATAATCAACATCAATTTCTTTATCTAATCTTTGTAATATAATATTCCATGTAGTTAAATCATAATGAACGAAACAATATTCATTTTGAGCAACAGATAAAGATAAACAAATTTGCAATAATATAAATATATATTCCTTTATATCAAATTTATCACTTTTTATATAATCAAATAATTTTTCACCTTCTATATATTCCATTATTATTTTATTATTATTTATACCGAAAACATAAGAAAAATTAGGAATCTTTTTTAATAATTTATTAATACATGATAATCCAACAAATGTCTCATGTATGTTTTCTTTTTTTTTCTTTTCATTTAAAGATGATTTCATTATAAAATTAAAATGATTTATCTTATATTTTTCAATCTCAACTGAATTGTTTTTAAATAAATGCTCTTTTAATATTAAAATATCATTTACATTATGTTTATCGTTAAAATAATTAATCACAAATTGTATTCCTTCTAATAAACCATGACATCTACCAATATTTGGTATAGATTTAATAAGATTTTTATCTGTTTTTGGATGCACATTCATAATTTTAGATATAATATCTTCTTCTTCTTGTAATTGTAATGTAAGTAAAGGAGTTTTATGATATTGATATGTTCCTGTTTGTTTCTTTATATCAAAAAATAATTTTTGAATATAATCTAATATACCATCTTTTTGTAAGTATGTTTCGTAAAATTTACGTGCGTTTATAGATATTTGTTTACATTTATCATCGTTATTTTTACACCATTTAATTTGGTCGTATATATCAGATAAATCTTTTTTAATTGGAATATAGTGTACGTATGGTTTTAATAGATGAGAATACCATATTTTCCATTCTGATTTAACCAATAATATAACTGAATTCATTGACAATTCAGATGATAAACGAAATGCGGATACATGACCATCAATATGTATTATATATTTATATTTACATTGTTCTTCAAATGTTAAAGACGGAATTAATGAAAATGGAAGTTTATTTATATCTATTACTTTTAATTCTGATTCATTCATTAATTTTTTGACCCTTAAATTCCATTTTGTTATTCCTGCATCCAAATAAGGTAAATTATCATCATTATCTATTTTCTTTAAATAAGAAAGATATGCTATTTTCAAACGCTGATTTGTTTCAATAGTTATTCCTTTACCTGTCGAACTTCCTCTAAAAACAGCAATATTTCTTTTATCTTCCCACTGTGTATTATTGTTATCGATATCACAACCTCTATATGATTTACAAAACCATTTATTTTCTTTCGATTGAATTCTTGCCCAGTCTTCGTGTGTTGGTATTAAAACATCTGCAAAATTATTTGTTTTAGACATAGATAATATAGGAATATATTTATCATATTTGTGAGATACTAAAGAATGATTACATGAATCCCATAAATCATAATAAGGTTCACAATAATTATTAGTTATAATAGGAAAATCTCTCCTATTTAAAAATAATTCAATATCAGGTAATATTCGTTTATTACATAATTCATCTAGCATGTTTTTTATGTTTGAAACATTAGTATCTCCTTCATGTATAGGAAACTCATATCTAATAAGACAGTTATTAGCATACCATGTATTTTTGAAATTATTTATACTCTTTTCGTTAAAAACATGACCTTCATTTTCAGAGACGTATTTAAAAATATTAATATCAACTTTAGATATATTATTACTCCATTCATTTATAAAATTAGCATTTGAAAAAGGTAGGAACACTTTTAATTTGTTATTTAAAATTTTAATAAAAATACCTTTCTTAAACTTATTAAAAATATATCTGAATGTATTTAATACAGCCGTTGTTTCCAAATTGTGATAACCCTTCCATATTTGAAAATTATAATCGAAAAATTTATTATCCTTTAAATCAATATTTTTATCTTTTTCTCCATTTACATCTAATTTATAATCAATAAATTGTTCTTCATCACCTGCTGTAAAATGCGTTTGATTAAAATTTTTATATCTTGAATTAGTTTGTATTTTTTCTTTTGAAGCTATAATACATTCGTCTTTTGAATTATAATAATCAGGTTTTATTTGAAAACTAAATGTTGTAGTCATCGTATTATATATTCTACATTCTCTTAAATTTAAATATAAAATAAAATTATTTTATATTTAAATAAATGAAATTAAAAACTTTTATTAAATGGATGGGAAATAAATCAAAACATTTACGACATATAATACCTCATATACCTAAAGAATATAACACTTATTATGAACCGTTTGTTGGTAGTGGATCTTTATTTCTTCATTTAGAACCAAAAAAATGGGTAATAAATGATTTAAATAAAGATTTAATAAACTCTTGGAATTCAGTCAAAGATGAACCAAATGAAATTATAAATATCTTTAAAGAATTTGGAAAAAAATTTAAACCAATGTCAAAAGAAAGAAAAATAAAATATTGTAGAAATATAACATCAATTATAGATAACTTACAATATGATGTTGCAAGAGCAAGTATTTATATGTTAATGAAATATTGTGTATATATGGGGAATATTATAGTTAAAAATAAATTTTATTTCACTGGTTTAGATTTACATATATCTATTCAAAATAGATGTTTTTTTTTAGAAACAAATAATTATAATAATTTGAATAGAGTTAGCGACTATTTAAATAATTCAAATGGTATAATATTAAATAAAGATTATAAAGAAATATTAAAAAAGACGAAAAAAGGGGATTTTGTTTTTTTAGATCCTCCATATATAGAAGAACATGAATATCAATTTAATTATAATAAAGAAGAAAAACTAGATAATAAATTTATTATAGAATTATATAATGAGGTAAAAAAATTAGATAAAAAAGGTGTTAAATGGATGATGACACAAGCTGAAACAAAAGATATAAAAAAATTTGAAGTATATAGACATATTTCAAAAAGCTATGTAAATGAATTAATAATAAAAAACTACTAATATATATTTTAATTAAAATATATATTATTTATTTATAAATAAAATGAAGTTAAAAACTTTTATTAGATGGATGGGAAATAAATCCAAACATTTACGACATATAATACCTCATATACCTAAAGAATATAATACTTATTATGAACCATTTGTTGGTAGTGGAGCTTTATTTCTTCATTTACAACCAGAAAAATGGGTAATAAATGATTTAAATAAAGATTTAATAAATTGTTGGAAATCGGTACGCGATGAACCAGAAATGATAATAGATATATTTAAAGAATTCGGAAAAAAATTTAAACCAATGTCAAATGAAAGAAAATTAGAATATTGTATAAATATAACTTCATATATAGAAAAAATGCCTTTTGATGTATCAAGAGCAAGTATTTTTATGTTAATGAAATATTGTGATTATATGGGAAATATAGTTGTAAAAAATAAATTTTATTTTCAAGGTTTAAACTTAAGTATCTTAAATTATGACAGTTATTATTTTTTAAAAAACGTTTGTCATAAAAATATGACAAATATTCATAATTTTCTTCGAAATGGTTTAATATATAATAAAGATTATAAAAAAATTTTAGATAAATCTAAAGAAGGAGATTTTGTTTTTTTAGATCCTCCATATATAGAAGAACATAAATATCAATTTAATTATAATATTGATGAAAATTTAAATAAAAAGTTTATATTAGAATTATATGATGAACTAAAAAAATTAGATAAAAAGAAAGTTAAATGGTTAATGACACAGGCAGATACAAAAGAAGTAAGAAATGTATTTAAAGAATACACAATTAAAAAGTTTAAAGTATATAGATCTTCTTTAAAATCTTATAAGAATGAATTAATAATAAAAAACTACTAATTAAATTGTATTTAAATATTTTCTTATTTTTGCATTAAGAATTATAGAATTATTCTTATTAGAACTATTCCATAACATTCCATATCTCGATTTTTTACTTCTTCCGACATGGATGTTATTCAAAAACTTTTCTCCGCTTTCTGTATAATTTACTTCCATCCTGAATTCATCAACACTTACTGGTTTATTTTGTTTATATAAAAACTTAATCATTTTAGAAATTAAAAGATTACAATCTTCTCGCATCCAATCTCTTAACTTAATTAAATCTACACCATCTATGTTATCTATTTCTTTTTCCTCTTCCTCCTCTTCCTCGCTTTCAGAATAATAATATAAATCACACATCTCTTTTTCATCTTTATACTCTTCTGGTTCTGCTTCGCAAAAATAATCAATAATTCCTAATTTTTTGTTCTTTAACATTTCTTTTTCTTTTTCTTCATTTGGATTTGATATCAATGTTTTCTTTACACCTTTAACTTTATTATAAGTTTTTGGTACCCTATTCTTAAATAAAGGATGATTTTCTAAAAAGTCTTTACAGTTCTTCTCTGAAACATTAACATTTCCTGCTTCAGACATCTTCATTAATGCTTGTATCTGTTCTTTATGTGTAAGATAACCATTCATAATATTTGACCTCGCTTTTTCTGTTGTATATAATGTAGGTCTAATATCATCACCGTGATTACCGCATAATCTACTCATAGTTTGAATAAGAGATGCAACTGATATTTTATTATTTAATAAAAATATTCCATGAGTTAAATGATAATTATTTGGTTTATCATAATGTGATACAAATGATGTACTTTCTTTACACATATCATAAGATATAAGAAGAACTCTTGGAATTGTATCAATACCTATATCAGCAATAAACTGGAAAATATCAGTAATATTAACTACATTCTTTCCGGAAGAACTAAAATAATGAATTTTTTCGTCTTTAATAGTAGATAATTGGTTTTCGATTTTCATTGACTCATTAGGAAAAGAATCATGATAAATATAAAAACCATCTCCATGTTCAACTATAAAACACCAATTACCATTGTTTATATCGTTATTATATCTTTTTTCTATAAAGTTTTCAAGCATACTTAAATGTCTTTCTTTTTTTCTTTCTGTTTTTAAAAGTACAATAATAGGATGTTTATCTTCTTTATCAAATCTGTAATTATTTCTAGTTATTGGTTCAGTTTTAGATAATTCAGTGATAATTTTTAAAGCAGAGTTAGGAATAATATCATCTTTCTTATCTTCACTAATATCTAAAATATTAGAATTCCATAAAGAAATACCAACATAATTTTTAGATTGAGGAATAAAAACTATATTATCTGAATACAAATTTTCTTCAACCATAATAATATCTTGTACTGTTGCACTAACTGCAATAAATTTAGTTGATTTTTGTCTTAATGTTATAAATTCTTTATCATATTTAACACTCTCATCATGATATGTAGGAATGTTAGAAATATCCTTATAACAACATGATACTTGGGCTTCATCTGCAATTAAACAAATCTTACTATCATCGGTAATTCGTTGATTAACTCTTTCTAAATGTTGATAATGTTTGATACAAATAACAAATCGAGGTTTCTCACTGTTAATTGCTAAACTAAGTCTATCATCGTCATCTGATAACTTGTTTTCAGCATCAAAATATAAAAAATTTTCAGATAAAAAATCAAGTTCTTCTTCTGAAAACATATTTAAAGATACTAAATAAGTTTTTAGTTCTCTAATATAAGTTTTTAATCTAAACATAAGTTGTAAAACTTGACTTTTACTGAGAACAATAAAAACAGGAGTAAAACCAAGAGATATATAGATAAGAGACACAGCCATAACAAGAAAAGTTTTTCCGTTTTGACAATCACTCGTGATTAAAGTCATTAAATCTTTAAAATCAGGAATGAAATTAACATCTTTAATAAAAGATGAAAAATGAAAACCTTTTGAATCGATTAAATCCATTCGTTTGGTATATCTATAAAATCTATATATATATTCAGTTAAAGACATTTTTTTTGGTTTTTCATCTATGATATCAAATATTTTAGGATGTTGAGAAGTAAAGTTAAAGAAATGATGAAGAGTTTGAACACATTTTTGAATATCTTTTTCTTTTTTAATTTTGAATATATATTTTCTTCCAACTTTTTCACGTTCCTCACATAAATGATTAAAAATCCAATATGCAAGTTCAATAATTCTATCTTTCTCTCTAAATGTAAGACGAATACGATTAAGAGAAGACATACTTGGGAGAGTTTTAGCTAACATTTCAGAACAAAGAAGATACACTTCTTTTTCTGGACGATCTTTTGTGTCATTAAGACTGTGAAAAGTCTTAATTTCATTACATAGTTGATTATATCTAGTAGACATGATTTAAGGTGAAAATTTCTTATAAACTTAGAAAGTAAAATCAATTTTTTTAAAAATATTTTTATTCATATATAATAAAAATGGATAATATTATTCCTCCTAATCCTAGTATAAAAAAAAGTTCTGGTCGTCCGCAAGAACCATGTAATTTTTGCAACACATATTGTTTATATTGTAAATGTCTTGGTTGCCGTGCTTGTAATAATGATATAATACATGAACAACATACAATATGTTCAAGAAGTAAATATAAGGATAGAAGAATATGTAATCAATGTATGGTAGAGAAATTTAATTTAAGAAAAACACAAGGTAAAGTGATAAAAGGCAAGGGACATGAAACAAGAAACCACAAAAAACACAATTTGGTTGCGTGTGGTGGTGAAAAAAATGAAACATATGTAAAATTAAAAGAAAAAACATGTGATAAAAAAGATACTGAAGCATCTGATAAATGTGCTGCAGATGATGATACATATAATGATGCATATGATATATATAAACATGATAATGAATATGCAAAAATAGAAATATCAAAAATGTTAGAAAAGTCAGAAATACCAGAAATGCGAGACAAAACAATATCAACATATATAGAAAAAAATACAAAAGGTTTGTCTGTATTTGCGAACAAAACTTTTAAAGAAAATGACATAATTGCATTTTATTTAACAAAAATATATAATATTGCAGAATTTGATACAGATGAAGAAATAGATAACAAATATTTAATTAATTTAAATGAAATTAAAGAAAAAGATTTAAAAAAATACTTAGATAAAACAAATCAGTTAAAAATTGATTTAGTAGGTGATTTATGTGATAAAAGTTTTCAAAAACCAGTTGAATTAAAAGAGGGTGAATTAAAAACAGCGTTTTGGGGATATTTATGTAATGAACCTTCGATAGGACAAGAACAAAATTCTTATATCAGTTATGATACAATAAAGTATGCAAAAACAAAAAAGATTATTACTGACGAAATTATAAGTAAAGATGAAGAATATAAATATTTATTGTTCATAGTTATGGCTTCAAAAGATATTGAAGTAGGTGAGGAAATAACTTGGTGTTATGGTTATGGTTATAAAAGAGACTATAAAACTCCATGTGAGGAAAAAAAAGGTGAAGGTGAAGGGGAAGTAGAAAAAAAAGGTGAAGGAGAAGTAGAAAAAAAAAGCGAAGGGGAAGAAGGTAAAGAAAAAGGTATAAAAAAAAGAAAAAGAGGATGTTCATCTCCTTTCTTACCGAACAAAAAATCTAAATCTGATGGTGAAAAATATTCAAGAAAAAAATCAAGAAAAAGAAAATCAAGAAAATCAAGAAAATCAAGAAAATCAAGAAAATCAAGAAAATCAAGAAAATCAAGAAAATCAAAAAAATCAAGAAAATCAAGAAAATCAAGAAAATCAAGAAAATCAAGAAAATCAAGAAAATCAAGAAAATCAAGAAAATCAAGAAAATCAAGAAAATCAAGAAAATCAAGAAAATCAAGAAAATCAAGAAAAAGAAAATAAATATAAAATTTACATTTTATATTTTTTTGTTTTATTATATTAATAAGTTATACAAAATGATAATTTAGAAACATAAAAGTTAGACATAAAATATTACAATAAAAACTATCGCTTGTATCAAGTGAATATTTTAATTCTGGATTCTTTACATAATTCAAACTTTTTATTAATTCTTCTTCGTTTTCTAATTCAAATTCATCTTTTATACTATATATATCTTTATCAACTATATCAGAATAGTTTTCAAAACCCCATACGTCTTTATTTATATTTATATTTGAATTCAATATTTCATTTAATTCTTTTATTATTTCTTCTTCTGATAATTCAGATTCACAAGCGAATTTCTCATCTTTTTTCATATCTTTTGTTTTTTTATTTTCAGAACAAACATACTTATTATATACAAATTCACATTTTATCGGAGATACTATATTTAATATTGATGCTTGTTTTATATTTCCTTTTTTATCTTTTAATATATGAAGAAACATTGTATCAGATATATTTAATTTATCTTTGTGATTTGTTTCAGAATATAATTTCGCCATCATACTGTTTATATTGCAAATAAGTATGTCTTGTATTATATACATTCTTAAACTTAATATTGTTTTGCTATCAAAATAATACGATATCTTTTCGTTTCTAAAAGGATTTAATAAATGTAATCTACTCCATGTTTTTCCACACATTAAAGCATAACAGAATATTTGAACTGATGCATCATCTTTCCAATCCATATTTGAAGATGCCTTAATTTCATATAATGAAATTGTTTTTTCATCTTCATCAACAGAATATGCATCTGCTACTCCTGTGAGCCAAGGCATCTGTAAATTGCATTGAATTTTTAATTTTGCATCACGTGGTTTCATTAAAATTGCTTTTGGTTTTAAATTTTTCCAATAATTTTTAAGATTATTTGTTAAACTTTCAGTTAAATTCATAAATATTTTATTAGATAAAGAAATATGTATTTGTGAATATAATAAGATACCATCAAATTGATTGAATTCATTAAATAAATTTGAAGTAATAAACTTTTTATATTTATTGATTGATGAATTTATTTTATTTAAAATATGACTATACATTGGATTATTTTTAGATACATCATCAGATGGAATTGTTGGCCATCTAGATATCCATGTAGACGTTATTAAATTCTCTATTAAAATACCTACAAATGCTTTGTCTTCTTCTGTTATGATTGGTAATGTTTTATAATTTGTGTTTTCATCGAATATTTTAGAAAAACTATACGGTTTGATATTATTTCTTATTAATATACGTGTATCATATTTTATAATTGATGCTCTTATGATTTCAGTTACTGAATGTTCGTTATCTAAATAATCTTGAACTGTAAATTCTTTTAATAATTTTCCTTCTTTTATTTTTCCTTTGTCTGGTTTAGGACATGTTTCAAATAATGATAACGATCTACTGTATTTATCTTCAAATGCTGGAACAAACATTATTACTTTTTTCTTGGCTCTTGTTAAAGCAACTGTTATTAGATTTATAACTATATCATCACTTAACGTAACAAATGCTCTTTCCAACGGAAAAGTTAAGAATACTATTACATAATCTCTTTCTAATCCTTTCGATGAGTTAGCAGTTGTTAAAAAATATTTATTTGGATCCATTTTTTTATGATTTGTATTAACATCAATACCATTCTCTGAAAAGAAACGTCTAAAACGTGCTATATCACCCATCGCCCCTTTAACTGTTATTGCTGAAGAAAAAGTTAATATCATTGATTCAGTCGGAGAATGAGAAGATAAAAAAGTTTTCAATTCTTCAAATATATGAGTATATGAATTTAATTTTCTCCATTCAATATCGGCTGTTGATATAGTATTACTTGATTTCCAATTATTAATTTTATCTCTAAATTCAGGATAGTGTATTTGCAGTGCTGTTTTTATAGTTTCTAATGTTTTTGGTGGAACTCGTGGTGTATCCGACATATATATTTTATATATTTCTGGATGTTCCGGTATTGTCATGAAATGCCATAAAACACTTTCTCTCGTTTCTTTTTGTATTGATTGAAATATATCACCCGCGAATACAAATTTTGTATCTGGATAAAAATGCTTTAAAATTTCTAAAACATTTTTTTCTAAATCTTGACATTCATCAACAAATATAATTTTTGGTTGATTTGTTGTTTTAAAATCAAATTCTTTTTTATATGTTAATTCGTGTACAAATTTACGTTTACCTTCAAAATTTGGTAAGTCTATATGTGGATAATCACCTGCTTTTGCTATTTCATATATAATACTGTCGAATGTTCTTACACTTACTTTATTTGAAATACCATAATCTTTCAGTTTTCTTTTTATTTCATTTTTTATTGAAACATTATAAGATATAAACAATATTTCATCCGACTTAAATAATTTTTTTAAAATACCATGTATTAATAAACCGAGTAAAAGAGTCGTATTATGTGTTACTGTAAAATCACCCATCAAATAACGCGAATTCCCATCTATTGTAAATCCATAATAATTATCTTCTCCAATATAGTTAACTTTTGATATACCAACGGTTAATGCATCTTTAACTTGTTTTCTGGGATTAGATTTTTTAAGTGGAACTAAAACAGGTATCTCTTCTATACCATTTCCATTAATTTGTATTCTAAATGCTTTACCTGTTTTTTTCTCTCCTTTATAAGTCCATTTAGTTTTTTTTATTTTTTTATAACAAGAAAACCCTAGACTTCTACATAAATAAATAACATCATCCATAAGTTTTTCATTTTTTTGTGTAAATTCATATCCACCGTTAGAGTTTAAATACCCATCACTATCAATTATACCAGCAAGTAATTTTAATCTATTTTCTCGTGAATTACATTTATAAATATTTGGAATATGTTTATTATTAATCATATTTAAATCTTGTAATTCTTTTAAAAATATATTACAACCTTTTTTTTTATTTTTTGCATTTAGTCCACTATTTATATTATAATCATATTTAGAAACATACGTAAGTATTAAGTTATACTTATCAAGATTTTTATATAAATAATGTAATACAGTAGAATCTTGTGTTGAAATACGAGTATCATCTGAACTTCCATTTCCTAACCAGTAACCTATTATATATGGATCAAATGATAATTCTTTTTCTGTAAAATCAACTGTAACTTTATATGTTAGTAATTTAGGTTTAATACTTTTAGGAATATTTAAATAATCTTTTACAGATATTTCTAATATTTGTTCATTTTTTATATTATTTAAAAATATTTGAGCTTCTTGTTTTTTTAAAATTTTATCTTCATCAGAACCCTTCTTATACGTGAAACTTTTTGATACAATTTTATTATTATCAACCCAATTAACAAAATGTGCATGTCTATTTTCTTGATGAGTAATGCAAGGATATCCAGAAACTTTTAGACATAAAATATGTGGTTCATTTACTATATATTTATCTCCTTTTTTTGGTATAATTTCATACATTTTATCTACTCCTCTTGCTAATGATAAAACTTTTCTTGGTGTTGAATCATCTCCCATAAGAAGATCTCCAACTTTTACGTCTTGTACATTTTTAACAGTACCATCAAATAACATAATTTTCGTGTCTTTTGCATGACACTTTCCAGATCCGTAAAGAGCGTGAATTACGTATATATGATGATTAAAATTTAAAAATTCGGAAATGACTTTTTTCTGATCGTCGCGCCATGTAAAATTTAAAACTTTTTTAAAATTATTAATTCTATTTATATATTCTGATTTACATTTTAAAGTATGAAACCCTCCGATTTCTTTCAATATCAATTGCATATCTTTAACAGACATATCGTTAGCATTTTCTTCAAATAACTTATTCATGTTGTATGGTGAAAATTTTATGAAAACTAAAAAAATAAATCATTTTTAATCTGTTTTATAAAAAGCCATTTGTATATACATCGATAAAAAAAAATGATTTAAAAAAATAAGTTTTATAATAAAAAGTACAATGTCCGAATTATCCTCTTCCAAGCCTATTATGGAGTCAGAAATTTCTACTTCTAGCAGTGATATGAATGTATCAGTTCCTCAAATTGATGAATCATCAATGGAATTCAATCGCGCGAATATTGATTCGTTATCTAAGTTTATCCGTCTCGTTGATGTTGATGCTTCAACTGGACTTGATTTGTATTGTTATATTCATTGCGAACCACATGATTCTGAAATTAGAAAACAATGTAGAGGTGTTGTATTTAACAAAGATAAATTAATTATGAAAGGATTTCCTTACACCATTGAATACACACAAAGTGAAAATTTACCTGATATAAACGATAATATCGTAAATTCTTTTGATAAATGTTCTTTTTATGATTCGTATGAGGGGTCATTAATTAGAATGTTTTATTTTGCAGATAAATGGTATCTGTCTACTAATAGAAAACTTGATGCTTTTAGAAGTAAATGGGCTTCAAAAGAATCTTTCGGTTCTTTTTTTAAGAAGGCACTTGAGTATGAATTTGAAAATAATGAAAGATTAAAAAGTAATGTTGATTTTACACCTGGAAAAGATGATGCTATTGAACGTTTTCAATCTGTTTTAGACACAAATAAACAGTATATGTTCTTATTGCTTAATAATAATGAAAATAGAATTGTATGTTCAGCTCCAGAAAACCCCACAATTTTTCACGTTGGGACATTCGTTGATTTTGAGTTAAAAATGAATGAAGATGTTTATATTCCTTATCCAAAAAAGCACAACTTTAAAGATATTGATGAGTTATTTGATTATGTAAATAGTATTGATTATAAGTATTTACAGGGTATAATTGCTTTTACACCAGGTAATTATCAATATAAAATTTTTAATCAGGAATATCATGACTTGTATAAGGCAAGAGGTAATGAACCAAGTATAAAGTTTAGATATCTTCAAGTTAGAATGAATAAGAAGTATAATGAAATTCTTCATTATTTATATCCAGAATATAAAAAGTCATTTACTGATTATGAAAACTATATTTATGATATAGCACGTGATATTACTAAATCTTATGTTGAACGTTTTATTAAGAAAAATTATGTTACTGTTCCAGTCGAAGAATTTCAAGTTATCAGAGAATGTCATACATGGCATCTTTTGGACAGATTAGAAAATAAAATTAATATTAACAAGGTTATTGATATATTAAATACTCAACCACCTACAAATATTAATCGTATGATTCGCAAACGTATAATGGAAAAGAATACAAACGGTGGAACATCTGAACCAAATAAACCAAAAACACGAGAACATGTTTCATTGCTTAGAAATAAGTCTTTTACTGTAGAAAAGTAAAGTAAGTAAATATAACAATTATTAATATTTTATATCAAAATTTGATATAAAATTAATTTTTATACATAAATAACATCATTATCAAGATGTTTATTATTTATTACTAATTCATATGTTTTTCTCATATGTTTATTATCTACATCTTTTATTAAATTATTTAATATTTCTCTAAAATTATTAGAACCAATATTTTCATTTATTTTTTCATTTCGTGATTTGATTTCTTTTTTAGTTTGTTTAAATACTATTTTAATTCCTTTACTTGTCATCTGTTTATATTTCTTCGATTTTTTGAAAACTTTGAATTCTTCATAATCTCCAGATATTGATAATTTGATTTTATCATTTGTTTCTTGTATTTCTTCTATATTATCTAATGTAGTATATATTATTTTCTTTTTTGATAATCCTATTGGTATTTCTTCTAAATCATAATTATCTTTATTAAATGAACAAAATGCTACTATATTATCTTGTGTTTCGCCGTAAGCAACTTGCATTGAACTACCTGGATAATAAATATTATGCTGTGGATTTTGATTCATATGTAAATGACCCGAAATTACATTTGGATATTCTAATAACCATTTATCTCCATCTTCAGATATAATAGCACCCATTTTAGCCCCATAAAATTCCTGATGTGCAAATATACATCTTGCTTTCGTCCAATCATATTCTTCATTTAATTCATTTAGAGCATCAATAAAACGTCCATTTGGAACGTAAGGTACAAATATAAAATCATTTTCTTCATATGTTTTATCTATTACAATCACATTATCCCATTTTTTAATCCCATTCGCCCAATGATTTATCGTTAGATACTGAACGCAATTTACCATATCATGATTTCCTATTAATACATAGGTTTTTGATATATTACGTAAGTTATCAATCAATTCATATGCTTTATTTAGTTCAAAAGTATTAATTTTTTCAAAAGTATCGAGTATATCACCTAGTAAAACAATAAAATCGGGTTTTTTATTGGTTGCTATATCACAAACATTTTTAATTAATATATCGATTTCAGTTATATTATTTACTTTTATATGAACATCGCCAATTATTAATACATTAGTTTTCATTACTACTTTATATAAATAATTATTTATATAAATCAATTTTTAGATATTTTATAAAATAATTAAAATATTGTTTTAAAATAAATGAGAAAATTATCAAAAAATAATTTAAAAAAATATAGATCAAAATCAAAAAAATATAGATCAAAATCAAAAAAATATAGATCAAAAAAATATAAGTTTAGAGCAAAAAATGATGGTATGGAAAAATCAGATGAAAAAAAGGATGAACTGAATTCAAAAAAAGGAGATGATGAATTAAGTCTTTCAGGAAAAGGAGATGATGAATTAAGTCCTTCAGGAAAAGGTGAACATGATTGTAAAGACATAGAAAATAAATTTAATTATGTTTTAACTAATAGTAGTATAAAACATTTATATTTAGGTGATTCATTTATTAAAATATTTAGTGGTTGTACAAATAATAAAACAATGCTTATTTTATCTTTTCCCGGTAAAACAGCAAGTGGTTTAAGTAAAGAAAAAAGTGAAATAAGAACTAATTTATTGAAAAACGAAATCTTAGAAAATTTAGAATGTCTAATTTTACATTTTGGTAGCGTTGATATACATTTTTCTTATTTTCATAAATTAAGTAATCTTGACGATACAACTGCAGAAGAAGAAATTATTAAAAGTAATGATGATTTTGTTAAATATAATGATAATTATATATCTGGTATAGTAGAAAATTATGTTTCATTTATAAATGAAATTAAAAAAAAAAAAAGTGAATTGAAAATATTTGTATTAATACCTTACTATTCACCTGTTGAAGATGAAAATATGTTAGATAATTTGCAAAGATATATTAGGGAAAAAGGTCGTAAACCATTAAGTGCTTATTCCAACAAAATTCAACAAAAATTATTGAGTTTTAATAATAGAAAATCACTAGTAGATTTATTTGATAAAAAAATGAAAAACAAATTTACTGATGATGATAGTGTAAATATAATTTCAATAAATGATCAAATAATTGGAATTTCAAGACAATATCTTCTGGATGATAAAACTGATATACATTTAAATAATAAAGTTTCCAATATATATAAAGAAATGTTAGAAAAATGCGGATTATAAAAAAATAACGCGTATAATTTTACCTTACAATCTATGATCGGCGCACAATTCGAGTTTTTATACTGGTTCAAGTATAAAAATATAGGGCACTAAGATTTTATTAAATGGTTTAAAGAACTTTTTAATTTTAAGATGAAAAACACCTTAAAATGAGGGCACTATGATTTTTTAAAACACCGATCATAGCTTACAATTGAATTTACAAGAATGATACAGCTATAATTGTTCGCGTCTATCTAAATATATTCTTATAACCGTTTACTTACTATCAATTACTCGTTTTTTTGAACTCCTGACTTAAGTTTACCAGATTCTTTTATATTATTCCTAATTTTTTATAAATTTTAATAATTGGTTTCCAATCATAATGCATATCTGTATTGTCTTTTAAAAAACAATCATCATTAATATATTCATTAATATCAACATATGATACTTTTTGATATTTTTTTGTTATTAATTCAACCAAAAAAAACTTAAAAAGTGTAAGTATATTATTTCTAAAAGTTTTTTCTAAATATTTTGGATTAATGTTTAGTTTAATTTTTTTAAAATTGTATCTTATTAATGTATCTAAATAATTTATATCGTCGATTGGAGAATTATAAGGAATTAATATTATAATTTTAGCTAATGGTATTAATTTTGTTATAATACTAATTAAATTTTCGTAGCTTATAATTAAATTATATATAAAATCATTTATTTTTTCGTTTTGAATAATATAATTATTATTAAGTAAATTATAATATATGTTTAAATATATGTCGTTTGATCCAAAATTTATAAATATTTCGTTAACATTTGTATATTTTTTTAAATTAGAAAAATCAATATCCATAATATTTAATATACAATAACCTGGAAACGATATTATTTGATCGTGTGATTTTTTTTCATGACCAAAAATCTTAGCAAATGAATCACCTATAAATAAACGTTTTACTAATTGAGACATGTTATATTTTTTTTTAATACATGATAAATTTTTTCATTTTTTTATTTTAAAATGAGACACTCAATTTTTTAACTCAAAATAGCACTTGAATATTGAAAACCAGTCTGATCCGATAATTTGAATATAGCGAAGAAAAAGGCATATGTTTTAGCTTGTGATATGTATGTATCAACATATGTAAAAGATTATAAGAAAATAAATGATTACAAGATTACACAGAATTTTTGGAATGTAAAAAGTTTGTACGACTATTCAGATTGGTCTATTAATTTGGATGGAACATTTGACAATATAGTTTTTTCGGTTATGAATTTATATTCATTCAAGAATATAAATTCTAATTCCATTCTAATCCACAATCATAACATTTACATACTTTATTATATTTCATAAAACTTTGTTTTTTATCTCCATTATTAATTATAGTTTCAGAATATTGAGAACAAGAAAAATTTCGAGAATGATCGCATTTTTTTATAATTTGTTTTTTATTTTTATTATTTTTACTTCTACTTCTTTTATAACGTGTCATTTTATTTTAATAACTATTTTTTTTTTTTTTTATTTTTTTTTATAATATAAATGAGTAATTACAAAACAAATAAAAATATTACAATGATTGATGATTTACCTTTTTTAGACGACCTTGAAAATAACACCCGAAACAATAACGGTTTAACGATGATTCCGTCTGATACATCTTCTAGAGTTCAGAAATTTATTAGAAATACTAATACACATAATGCACCATATGAATCTGGTATGAATATGAATCAACAACCACCTCAACAACAATTTGTATCTCAACCACAAATTCAACAACAAACACCTCCACAATTTATGAATGAGATTATTGATGACCCTCGTAATTATCAAAATATCGAACCAATGCAATTTGAACCTCAATTTGAACGTAAACAAAGAAGATATGATTATAATGAACCAACTTGTATTCAAGTAGCCGATCATACAATGAATTGCGTTGTTTGTTCTAAATTATATCAATGTAATAATACTGGTTATGTTGTTGTTATTATTTTACTTGCAATTATAAGTGTTTTATTATTAAAAAGAGTTTTGAATGTCTAATTAAAAAGATAATTTTATAAAAAAAAATGGATATTCCAGAAGATAATAAAATCGATGAAATAATTAACGAAGATAAAATTGAAGAAAAATCATTATCAAATTATGATACTTTGGTTTTAGGAGGCGGTGCCGTTAAATCATTTGTTATTTTTGGTGCATTACAATACGCTATTGACAATTATTTACTTACTGATATTAAAACATATATTGGTACTTCTGGTGGAACAATTATAAATTATTTACTTATAATTGGATATACACCTATTGAAGCAATGGTTTTTATTTGTACTAATCATGTTATTGAAAAACTACAAAGTTTTAATATGTTTGCAATGATGAATGGTTTAGGTGCAATATCTTTTCTGCATATTTACGAAGAACTTGAAAAAATGACATTACAAAAAATTGGATATATACCTACGTTTGCTGATATAAAAGAAAAATTTAATAAAGACTTTATATGTGTTACATATAATATAACAGAAGGTAAAATAGAATATTTATCTTATGAGAATACACCTACATTACCATGTTTAATAGCAATACGAATGTCATCTAATTTACCTTTGATTTTTGAAAACTTTAAATACGGAAATAGTTATTATGTTGATGGTGGAGTAGCAAATAATTTTGCAATAGAAAAAGCAATAGAAAAAGGAAAGAAAATATTAGGAATACATAATAAGTTGTCTTCGTTTTCATTTACAAAAGATAATGAATTCAATATGCTTGAATATATTTTTAAAATTATATTTATACCGATAGGTGAATTATATAAACTAAAAAGAAAAGAATTAGAACCAAATGATAATTTTGATATTATTCAAGTTGTAGAAGATAGCATAAATTTGTATAATTTTAATATAACAACAAGAGAAAAATTGAATATGTTTTCTAAAGGTTATCAACAAATGAAAGAATATTTTGAAAAATAAATTTCGATTTTAAAACTTTTTGTGGTTTTAAAATTCGATGCCTCTTGTAATATTGTTGAAATAAAAATATTTTTTTAGTTTATCTATATTTTCTTTTGTTTTTTCAAATTTAGAAGGAATAAGTATTTTTCCTGTTTTTATATAATGTTCTCTATATTTATTAAATTCATATAATGGAATACCACTAATTTCGTCAAAATCAATAATATCATTATCTTCGAAAATTATTGCGTCTTCTTCTATTGAATTTTGATTTTGAACATCATCTTTAATTTGTCTTTCTTCTATTGTTTTTGGTAAATTATTGCTCAAATAATTGATATATTCTTTACCATCTCTTTTTATATTCATTATACTGTTATATGCATTACTAAGATTTTCTGGTTTAATTTTACAATGATTATCAAATGATTTTTTTATTTTGTTGAATCCATACTTCATTATTAAATCAATTAATATTTGAGCATTAGTATCATTGATTTTTTTATTATTTTTATCAAGAAAAATGAACTTATTACGTTCTTTATCAGTACACAAGTAAATAGGTTTATCTTTGCCTGATAAAAAATTTTCAATTGTAAAATTAGCGAGTGATTTTTCCGAACCAAATAAAGTTTCTATATTGAATTTTTGGTCAAATATTTCCTTAATTCTTTCACCTGTCATAAAAGACATGAAATCAATATTGTTAATTGTTATATTATTAACTGTATTATTAATTGTTGTATTATTATTTATTACATTTGTATTTTTATTATCTTTAATTTCTTTAATTTCATTGTGTAATTCATTAATTAATTTTTTTATTTCATTATCTTCATTATTTTTTTTGATTTACAAACCTTAATATGTCTATCTAATGATTGTTTAGTACTTAATTCTTTATTACAAAAATTACATATAAATTTATTTATATTAATACTTTCATTTTTTTCAATTTGTATTTTAATGCAAAATTTAGAAGTTTTTTGATGTTTTTTTAAAGTTGATTTATCATAGTAATCATTTTTGCAATATTCACATATCATTTATAATAATAATAATATATTTTTTTAAATTAAAATAGCAAGGTATCATTTTTTTGTTGAAGGTATTAAAAAAATGATACCTTTGATAAACTTTACAGTTTATTTTATAGTTTATAAAGGTATTGTTTTTTATTAAAACTTTATTTATAGTTTAATTATTAAAGGTCGTTTTTTGTTACCTACGATTGTGTGTTTTTTTTTAATTATACTCATAAAAAAATTATATTTGTACGATTTTTTTTTATTTTTGAATATATCAAAATTTAAAAATTGAATTCTAAAAGATAATTTCTTTTAGAATAAATGAATTTATCAATTAAAAATAAACATCAATTGGACGATAGAATAAAATTTCAAGATATAGGACATAAATATTGGATCGATGGAAATGATAATGATTTAATATCATGTACAACATTTATAAAAAAATTTTTTAAAGAGTTTGATTTCGACTCAATTATAAAAAATATTATCAAGAGTGAAAAATACAATGATCCAACATATAAATATCATAATATGTCTTACGAAGATATAAAAAAAGAATGGGATAAAAATTCAAATGAGTCTACGGATTTAGGAACTAAATTACATTTAAGTATTGAACATTTTTATAATGAAATAAAAGTAGAAAATAAGTCTATCGAATATAATTATTTTCTAAAATTTTATGAAGATCATAAACATTTAGAAATATATAGAACAGAATGGTTAATATTTAGTGATATTTTGAGAATATCTGGTTCGATAGATGGAGTTTTTATTAATCATGACGGATCTTTGAGTTTATGTGATTGGAAAAGGTCAAAAGAAATAGATTATAAAGGATATAATGATAAAAAAGCATTATATCCAATTGAACATTTACCAGATTGTAATTATTCTAAATATTCTTTACAATTAAATTTATATAGGATGATATTAGAAACATTTTATGATTTTAAAGTTAAAGAAATGTTTCTAATTGTTATGCATCCAAATAACGATAATTACATTAAGATAGAAGTATCAGATTATAAAAAAGAAATAGAATGGTTATTTGCTGAAAGATGCAATGAGTTAAAATCTTTGGGATATAAAAATATTAATTTAGAATATAAAAATAAAATTGAAAATGATATTCAAAAAAATATTAAAAATTGTAATATGGATTTAGACGACATTATTAATGATTATGATGAAAGTAAACCTTTTGTTTCTTTATTTTCAAAGAGAAAAAATAAAGTGGATACAAAAGTGGATACAACATCTAATAAAGGAAAACGATGGTCAAAAGATGAAGACAATTATCTTTTTACATCTGCTAAAAAAGGTATAGATATAAAAATTTTATCAGAAAATCACAAAAGATCTGAAACCGCTATAAAATATCGTATCATGCAAAAATATAATCCAGTATTCGATAATATTTCTAATTTTTGTAAAGAATATATTCAAATCTCAGAAAATGATTTAAATAAGTTTTTAGAATATGAAAATAAAAAGAAAGAAAAGAAAGAAGATGATAAGAAAGATAATAAAAAGAAAAAAGAAATCGAAAAAATACCTGAACAACCAAAAGAAGAAATAAAAACTAAAATTGAACTGTCTAAATATGGACTATCTAAAAAGCAACAATACGCTTATGATTTAATATCAGAAGGTAAAAATGTATTTATTACTTCTCAAGCAGGCGGTGGTAAATCATATTTAATTAAAATGATTTACGCTAAATATTTAGATTCTAAATATATTGCTGTTACATCTACAACTGGAACATCAGCCATATTAATTAATGGTGTAACTTTACATTCGTATTTAGGTATTGGTTTAGGTAATTCAGATGCTGGTTCTTTGTATTTAATGATTCAAAAAAGACCAAACATATTAAGAAGATGGAAAGATTTAGATATCTTAATTATAGATGAAATATCTATGTTATCTCCTGAACTTTTTGATAAACTTGAATATTTAGCAAGAGTAATTCGAAGAAATAATAAACCATTTGGAGGTATTCAAATTATTCTATCTGGTGATTTCCTTCAATTACCTGTCGTTGGAGAAACAGATTCATTTTGTTTTGATGCAGTTAGTTGGAATTCTTGTATACAACATATAGTTTATCTTGATGAAAATTTTAGACAAGAAGACAGTGTTTTTAAAAATTTATTAAATGAAATACGAATAGGTAATATATCAAAAAATACAGTAGAAATATTAAAATCAAGAGTGAATGTAAAATTAGAAAATGCATTTGGGATTTTACCGACAAAACTCTATTCTCTTAATAGAGATGTTGATTCAGAGAATGATAAAGAACTAAATAATCTTGTTCTTAAAAATGAAGACTTAGAATTTTATCAATATGATTTAGAATACGAAGTACTTAAAAACGGTATAAAAAACGTAGAAGAAAAAATTAATAAATCATGCAATGCGCCATTTAGTCTTCAATTATGTGTAGGTGCTCAAGTTATGTTGCTTTATAATATGGATCTAGAAAATAAATTGGTTAATGGTAGCAGAGGAGTTGTAATAGGATTTGAAAACGATTTACCAAGAGTTAAATTTTTAAATGGAATAACTTTATTAGTTGATCATAAAATATGGACATTAGACGAAAATAATATACCAATAGTTCAATGGACACAAATACCCTTAAAAGTAGCATTTGCTGTTTCAATACACAAAATACAGGGAGTGACAATAGATTATGCAGAAGTTGATTTAAGTAATATATTTGAGAATTCGCAAGCTTATGTTGCGTTAAGTAGAGTAAGAACATTAGAAGGTTTATCTATTAAAAATTTTAATACATTGTGTATAAAAGTTAATCCACGAGCAGTAGAATTTTATAAAAATTTAATTTAATTCTATTAATTTTTTTTAATTATTTTATATTTATAAAATATAAAATGACAGAAAATGATGAACAAATGATACGTGGTCAAATGTATATGATATCTGAAAACAGACCTATTATATCATTTCTTAATCCAGATACTTATTATTTTGGAAAATATATTAACAAAAGCAGAAATGATTATAGATTTGAAAATGTTATGCAATGTAATAATAATAGAAACAATTTTACAACAATTCAATTAGGAACGAGAATATTTAGTTCACATACACATTATTTTGTGATGGCGCCTCCATTTCCAGAAGATGGTAAAAAGAAAAAGAAAAAAAGAAAAAGTAAATCACATAAAACGAGAAAATCAAATAAGATTTGATATTTTAATTAAAACTTCAAAACGATGTTTCATTTGTTCTATTAATTTTGGTATTTCTATTTTTTCATTATGTATATTATAAGACCTAATTGAATTAAACCATAACTTTTTATGATTCTCAATTTTAGATGTTATACTATTTATATTGTATTCTAATCTTGATAATGTTTGATTTAAATTATCGATGCATATAGTAACTGTTTGACTACTGTTTTTAATTTTCTTTTCTTCAATGAATGATTTAATTATTCCAATATCCTCTAATATATCAGTATTAGTCATTATATCTTTTAATTCAGTATCACTATGAGATAAATTTTTTAAGTAAAGAATACTGCTAAACAAATTATTAGCAATAAAATAACCATTTTTAAGTATAATATCAGAACTAATTATACGTGATGCAGTAGAAACGGCAGCAAACGTAAGCATTATTTTTATTTAATATAATAAATAAAATTATTTAAATATATAATTTTATTTAATAGTGCAATGAATAATATAGAAAAACAAATACATGATAATTTCCAAAAAGCATTTTTTGATGCGATAGATGAAACTATAAATTCGAAAAATCCGGATAATGAATGGATATGTAGACTTTATGAAGAAATTAAAATAACATTATTAAGATATTTAAAAAAAGATTCAAAAACTTATAAAAGTATAGATGAGTCATTTGATGTTGATTTATTTAAACAAATGATATCAAATGATGTTTTTGATTGTATTTCAATGATAAAATTGATTAATAATACATTTTATTGGATAGAACAAATGCAAGCACCGATAAGAGATGAATTTTCAAGGAAAGCAAAGGAAATTGTTTTATCATCTGAACCAAATAAAATAGTTTCATCATTCTTAAAAGAAGTTCATAAATGTTTGGAATATTTAGATGAGGATATGTATAATTATTTTGAAAAAAAATAAAATATTTCTTTAAATAAAAAAATGTATCACTTAAGAAAAAATGATGGAGGTGGATGTGGTTATGAAGAAAAAATGATGGATGGAAGGAAAAGAAGAAGTAAGAGAAGAAGCAAGAGAAGTAAGAGAAGAAGTAGGAGAAGAAGCAGAAGCAGAAGAAGTAAGAAAAATGATGGTGGTTGTGGATGTTCAGGAGATAAAGATGGAAGAAGAAGTAAGAAATATTAAATTAACAAATATTTTTTCAAATTTAAAGTAATAAAATTATCGACTGAATAATTACCACTTCCAGTTATTAAAAGTGTAATACCAAGTAATATAATTGAGATTTGATATAAATATTTATATATAGGTTCTTCAATATGTGCTAAATATATTGCTATGATCATAAATATTATTAAACCTAATGATGATAATCTTGTTAGAAAACCAATTATTAATAAGATTCCAATTATTGTTTCAAATAATGCAGAAAAAATACCCAAGAATTCAGGCAAGTTTTTAGAAACAATAAATTTGTTCCAGTTTTGTAAATCTAATAATTTATTATAACCATGAAATACAAAAATTATCCCTATTATAACACGAATTAACAAGTAAACAATCGATTCTTCGTTAATTTTCATTTTATTATATTACAATATAATAAAATTTAACTAGTTTTATTTTTAGCATATTTATCTGATAAGAATACAAAACTGTCTACCCATTTCCATATTGTTTCTTTATCTTCTTGATCTAATTGAGGTGATCTCCAAATTTTTTTAAAATGAATGATTTTTGTTTTATCAATTACATTTTCAAATAATGTATTATGATTTAAAAAAAACGAATCATTTCGCTCTTCAATATTTTTCTTAATTATATTATCATCCTTATTTAAATATTGAGTGAATGATTCCATTACTTCTTTAATTTCACATTGATCACTAAAATAAATTCTTAATATAACTAAATCACCTTCAGATGGAAATTGGTCAATGAGTTCATCAACAAATGATATCAAATTTTTTTTGAACTCTTTTAAAATTAATATTTCACTCATTTATTATATTTTGTAAAATCTTTAAGTATCACATGAAATAAATTCACCAAAACAACTAAAATTCTTTTTTGAATATTTTACACCTGTTATTTTTACTTTGATTATATCGTTTTCCTTGATTATTTGTTTTTTATTTCCTTTAAATACTTTATTATTTGAATCAAATGTATATTCTTCAAGAGAATTAGCAGGAATTAAAACTTTTATTTTATTATTAATAGTCATAAAAAGACCTCCATTAAAAATCATACATACTCTATCTGTATATATATTATTTAAATAAGGTATTAAATTTTCTACTTCAATATCGATTACAAACATCGTAGAACTGTTAACATTTGATATATAATTGTCTTTTATTTTTACAATTCTTTTAACTTCTAGAATATATCCAGTTTCTTTTGAGCAATCGTCTTTACATACCTCTCTTGTTTTTTTTAATAAATTTTCATTTAAATTATAATATAAATATTTTGGTTCAAGACATATCTTTTTTTCAATAATTACTGTTGATAACATATTATTTTTTATCTTTTTTTTAAATTTTTAAAATCAATTTTATAAAATTGATTTTAAAATTATATTTTTTTTTAATTTTTATTGAATGGTTAGACTATCAGATATTAAACATAAATCTACTATTAATTCTATTAAATATTATAATATTACGTCAATTGAATTATCAAAATTTAAAACTATTGATGAGTTAAGAAAATATATTAAAAAACTATCAACAGAAAAAAGAAAGATAAAACAGAAAATCAAACATATGTTTGATACATACGATATATTAACTAAACGAATTATAAAAAATAGCATAACTTTTGATTCTAAACATTTCAATTTAAATATGTTAATAAATGAAGTTCAAGAAGATGATTATTATTCTTATATAAAAGATTTAGTTGATTTTTATGGATATGATATTATAACTAAAAAACATATAAAAGAACATTGTATTTCTGAAAATATAGTTTATGATAAAGATAGAATAAATTTAGCTATAAATAAAATATTTAAAAAAAAATAAGTATAATCATTATTTCTTTTTATAATAACATATAAATAAAAAAAAATTGATTTATATATTATACATTATTAATTTATAATATATTATGAGCACTTTCAAAGTAATTAAAAAATATCCTATTCTTTACAAAAAAGATAAATCTGGTAAAGTAAGATTATGGAGTATTTCAGCTATTTTCAATAATATTGATAATACTTATTGGATTAATATCGAATATGGTCAAAAAGACGGTAAAATTACTTATAATGAAAAAGAGGTTAGAGAAGGCAAAAATATTGGTAAGAAGAATGAAACATCAATTGAACAACAAACAATTTTAATATGTGATAAAACTTTTAAAGACAAGAAAGAAAAAGAAGAATACACTGAAAATATAGATGATGATAAAACTGATAAATCATTTGCACCAATGTTAGCAGATAAATGGGAACCAAATTCAAAAACTAAAAGAAAAGTTGATATTACATTCCCTTGTTTTATTCAACCAAAATTAGATGGTATTAGATGTTTAACATATTTAAAGGATGGTAAAATTGTAAATCAATCAAGACAACTTAAATATTTTAATAATTTAACTCATATCAATAGTGAACTTGAAAATATACTTAAAAAGAATCCAGATTTGGTTTTAGATGGAGAATTATATAATCATGATATAGTTTTTAATCAAATTGCTGGAATAGTAAAGAAAGAAAAATTAAAAGATGAAGACTTTGAAAAGTTAAAACAAATTCAATATCATATTTACGATTGTTTTTTTGAAAATAAAAATCTTAGTTTTAATGAACGTAATAAGTTCCTTCAATCATTAAAAGATAATATGAAGTACGTGAAAATTGTATCAACAGATACATGTAAATCAAAAGATGATGTTATTGTTTTTCATTCTAAATTCTTACTAGATAAATATGAAGGTGCAATATTGAGAAATAGTGATTCTTTATACGAATTTAGACGAAGTAAACATTTACAAAAATTTAAAACATTTTCTGATGATGAATTTGAAATAATTGATTTTAAAGAAGGTACAGGTCATGATTTAGGAACAGTTATTTGGAAATGTAAAACAAAGGATGGTAAGGAGTTTGATGTAAGACCTATTGGTTCTGTTCAAGAACGATCAGAATTATTCAAAAATGGTAAACAATGTATCGGTAAAATGTTAACAGTAACATATCAAGAATTAAGTGAATTCGGAGTTCCAAGATTTCCAGTTGGTAAAACTATAAGAGATTATGAATAAAAAATAAAATAATTCGATTTTTATATCTTTATGATATAAAAATTATTTGCGATGAGATAGACAAAAATATTTATGAATACCAGTTATTTCAAATAGTATATGTAATATAAAACCAATAATAAACATATTACTAGGTTTTTGTAATAATAAAAACAATAATACAAATATTATTCCTTCTAATATAGATTCAAAAATTAATAAATTAAAATGATATTCTCCTGTGATATTAAAATTTGTTTTACAATAATAATTATGTATCCCTAAAGAACCAGATAAGAAATGTTTAATAAATCCAATTATAAATACATTTTGTAAACTAAAATCTGTAAAGAATAATGAAATAATAAAACTATACAAACCAATAATGAAAGATTCAGTAAATAATTTATATAACATTTTTATTATTCTAAATATTTTTCATTTCAAAATTTCTCAAATATCCATCTAATTCATTTTTATACATTAAATGTGATATTACTTTTATATTATAATGTACTTCATTTTTTTTTAGTTTATAATATTCGTCTGGTAAATATTTTTTTGAATACACATTGATTTTCATATCCATACTTATATAATTATTTTTTGTCAAGTTGTAATCCAATGAATACGACAAAGATTTGAAATTAGATCTATAATAATTATTATTATAAATCCAATTTGCTAATGATATTGCGATTAAATCATCGTTATAATCAAATATTACATCATCAGCATATTCATATGTAAAATTACTAAAAACATACAAGTATAATTTGTTATCCAATACTTTTAGAAATATTATATCATTAGAAAAATCGATATCTCTTAATTTCTTTTGCATAAATGGATTTGGAAAATATAAAAATTTGTCGAATATACCAATTGAATTATAAATAATTTTTGATATAAATTCTTTATTTGATTCCATTTATTATACGAATAAATTTAATTTTCAAAATTTTGGAATATTAATGACATCATTTATTAAGTATTTTTTCGTTTCTTCATTGCTCATTAACATTGCACATACACTAAATGTACTATCCGCTGTTCCAATTATATATCTATTACATTTACCTAATAAATAAAGTTCAACAACTGCTGTTAATGTATTATATTTATCATTGTTAAATTTAGTACCAAAAGTTGATTTAGTATTACATAAAATATCAGGTGGATTGTAAAATAGAAGTTTATTACCTAATACACTCGCAAATTCTATATATGTGTCCATATCATCTGTTGCTAAAAATACACCATGATTTTCTTTCAAACACCATTCTTTAGATTGTTTTACAAGAATTTTTATCATTTCTTTCCAGTTATATTTAGAAAAACCTCCATCAGACCGTCTTATATGAATTCCAATCATATTTTCATTAAAATAAGAAAATGTACTTTCTATTTCTTTTTGTAATTCTGGTATTGGTAATAATTTATACTTTAATATATTACCTAATTCAATACCTATATTATCTAATATTAATTCTTGTGGTTTAACTATAACACTTTTTAAATTTTTAAAAATACTTGTTTTATCATCTTCTTCTGAAATAATTGTATATAAAGCATAATTTATAAATATATTTTCATTTGTTATCTCATTTACAACATGGTCTTTGTTTTCCCAAAAACGAAACTCATATACTATTTGATTATTATTTTGTATTGCGTCTAATACAACATTATCAGGTTTAATAAATAAATCATTAAATTTACACAGTTCACCGTGATATGCTATACACGATCTAACAGGAGTATAAGTCCATATTATATTTACTTTCTTATTATGTTTTTCGGCTAAACGAATTGAAGAAATTAAAGGAAGTAATCTATTACACATACCATTATGAAGAACTACAGTTATCATTATTTCTAAATTAAATCTAATTTTTAAATTACTTACAGTCGAATTTTCAAAAATGGGACACCTGTAATTAAACTAGATATTAAGTCTAATTCTTGTTTTTGTGTTTTATTACCTTTAAGGTAACTAAACAGCCAATTCTTTTGTAATACCGACTTTCACGGTTTCCCTAGACTTCTCTTTAGGTTGTATT